>CXWL01001372.1_pt1 | contig 128307 bp, 138 predicted proteins | sample 590931 | NCBI WGS metagenome assembly CXWL01 (sample SAMEA3498368, study PRJEB10139) | groundwater metagenome | biome: water well; material: biofilm material | place: Germany | collected 2015-04-27
ATGTATTCAAGCGAGATGGGCGTGAAAACTGTGACTGGCGTGACATCAAGGCTGAAGTCCGAAGGTCGGGGTTCGGAGCTTCAAGTACTTTAGGCATCAGCCTGCTACACTTCGGAATTAATTGCCGTTCACGCGCTGCTTGGGTAAGATGGCGCGGGTTGAATTGAGAGGATAAAGGACAGACGTGGACGCGCATCTTCATTTCGATTGTTATTCAGGCATTAGCGGCGACATGATCCTCGGGGCGCTTGTGGATGTGGGCGCCCCATTTCCCGATTTGGTGAGCGGGCTGAAGCGACTCGAGCTTTCGGGGTTTACGCTACGGAAGCGGCGGGTGCGACGAGGGGCGATCCACGCCACAAAGGTGGACGTCGTGATCACCTCGGGATTGCGCAAGCCTCTCTCACTTCATCGGATCCATGCCATCCTCGCCGCGAGTCGAATTCCGAATAAAATCAAACAGCAAAGCCGGTCGGTGTTCGATCGATTGGCCGATGCGGAAGGCCATGCCCATCGCGTGGCCAAGGACCATGTCCATTTTCACGAAGTGGGGGTGTTGGATTCATTTGTCGATATCGTCGGTGGGCTGATCTGCTGCGATCTGCTGGGTGTGACGCGCGTCACGGCTTCTCCCGTCAATGTTGGAGCTGGGACGCTGCAATCGGCGCACGGGATCCTGCCCGCGCCTGGTCCGGCGGTCGCCATTTTGGCGAAAGGAGCCCCGATTTATAGCGCCGGCCCTTCGCGTGAACTCACCACGCCGACCGGCATGGCCCTGTTGCGTACGCTGACATCGGAGTTTGGTCCTATGCCGGTGATGACGCCGACGGCCATCGGCTATGGAGCGGGCGATGCCGATCCTGTCGGCTGGCCGAATGCCTTGCGTGTATTCCTCGCGCGACCGTCGTCCCGAGGAGGCAGGGAGCAGGATACGGTGCTGCAAGTTGAAACTAATCTCGACGATGTGAACCCGCAAACATATGAGTATGTGATGGAGCAGTTATTTGCCTGTGGGGCACTCGATGTGACACTGGCGCCGGTCATTATGAAACGTGGACGGCCCGGCATCATTCTGACCTGCCTCGCGGCTCCGACACAGGCGGATCAGATTCTTGACGTCTTGTTTAAGGAGACGTCAACGTTGGGAGTCCGGATTCGTGAAGTAGCGCGGCAGATCCTCCCTCGGCGATTTGTCTCGGTGAAGGTGCGTGGAGGAGTCGTTCGAATGAAGATTGCCGATGTGAGCGAAACTTCGGCCAAGGCGGCTCCTGAGTATCTCGATTGTAAGCGGATCGCCGAACGAACGGGCCGTTCCGTAAAGGAAGTCCTCGAAGCAGCGTCCCTTGCTTATGCCAAACAGCGGGTAGTTAGGCCAACGGGCCGGGGATGACGGTCTTACTCTATACATTGCTGTTTCTCGTATCCGTCGCAGTGACGCTGGGCGCCTGTACCCTCTTCACAAACGCCATCGAGTGGTTGGGTAAGCGATTCAATCTCTCCGAAGGCGCAGTCGGCGGAGTGTTGGCAGCTATCGGCACGACACTTCCTGAAACCTCCATCCCCGTCATTGCCATCTTCTTCGGCGCCAGCCGGGCCGAAGCGGAGGTAGGATTGGGCGCGATTCTCGGCGCGCCCTTCATGCTGACCACGCTGGTGATTCCCATCTTGGCCGTCCTGCTGATGGTCTATGCCGGCTCGGGGAAGCGAACCGCTGCCTTCCGATTGAATTATCCCGATGTAAGAGGCGATCTCTCCTTCTTTGTGGCGGCCTATGGCGTCGCTTTGGCTTGTGCGTTTATTCCATCCCAAACGATGCACATCGCCGCCGCCGCCGGGTTGATCGGCCTCTATCTTTATTATGTCAAGTTGAAGTTCAGTCAGTCTGATGAAGAAGAAAGCGAAGGCGCGCTTGAGCCGCTGCTCTTTGCGAAAAAGGCAGCCATCCCGTCATTCGGGCTGATCGGTCTTCAAGCAGTCCTTGGCTTGGCAGGTCTCGCGCTCGGAGCGCATCTCTTCGTGCTGGCCGCAGAAACGATCGCGGGAGCCCTGTCGATTTCTCCACTCATCCTGGCCCTCCTCGTCGCGCCTTTGGCGACCGAATTGCCCGAGATGTCGAACAGCTTTCTCTGGCTCTATCGAAAGAAGGATCGGTTAGCAGTAGGGAATGTCACAGGCGCGATCGTCTTTCAGGGTACAATTCCTGTCTCAATCGGACTTTTGGGCACGGACTGGATGCTGGCGCCGACGGCATTGGTCACCATGGTGCTCGCTGTGGTGGCAGGCTCATTCCTATTGGCGCAGGCTGCGTGGGGTCATTGGCGACCCTGGTTGCTGAGCGGGAGCGCCATCCTTTATATAGGGTATGTGGTGTATCTGTATGGGTGGTAACCGCGCAAGACGGTTTATTTGGTTTGTCTGGTTTGTTTCGTTTGTTTGGTTCAATGGGGAGTAGGTTCATGAGGACACAACAAAATAAACCAAAGAAACTAAACAAACCTCTTCTCGGAATCACCATGGGGGATCCGGCTGGGATCGGTCCCGAGGTGATTGCCAAGGCTTTGGCTGGAGCGAAAGTGCGGCGGGTCTGCCGTCCTCTGGTCATCGGCTCGTTTCCTGTGATGCAGCAGGCGATGAAGCGCCTAAAGCTCAAGATGAACGTGGTTCGTGTGGAGGGTCACGATCCTCAGCCACCGCGCCTGAGTGACCTGGCTGTACTGGACCCGCTCGATCATCCCCTTGGGCGGTTCCCTCGTGGAGTTGCAGCAGTTGAAACCGGAGCGGCCTCCGTGCTGTTCATCAAGAAGGCCGTCGAACTGGCCCAGCTCGGTTGTATCGACGGCATCGTCACAGCGCCGATCAACAAGGAAGCGATCAACATGGCCGGCTGTCATTTCCCCGGCCATACGGAATTGTTGGCAGACCTGACCAAGACCCAAGAGTCAGGCATGATGATCATCGGCGGGCCGCTCCGCATCATGTTTGTGACGACCCATGTCGCGATCAAGGACTTGCCTGCGCTTCTGACCCAGGCCAAGATTGAAAAAGCCATAAGACTCGCCCATCTGGCGTTGAGGGACCTATTCGGCATCAAGAAACCGAGAGTGGGTGTCGCTGCATTGAACCCTCATGCGGGGGAACATGGGCTGTTCGGGGATGAAGAATCGCAGGTCATTCTCCCGGCGGCCCGTGCGGCGCAGGCGCAGGGTATTCGTGCCAGCGACCCTTTGCCGGCCGATACGCTGTTCGGTAAGGCGGCGAGGGGAGATTATGACGCGGTGGTGGCTCTGTACCACGATCAGGGGTTGATTCCCTTGAAGCTTGTCGCGTTCGGCACCTGTGTGAACCTGACGGTGGGTCTGCCGATCATTCGCACCTCGGTCGATCATGGAACGGCATTCGATATCGTGGGGAAGGGCATTGCAGACCCTGGCAGCTTAATCGAGGCGATCATGCTGGCTGCCACGTTAACTAAAAGACGTTGATGAAAGGTTTGTTTGGTTTGTCTTGTTTGTTTGGTTGACGGAGATTTCAACGAAACAAACCAAATAAACAAAACAAACCAGAAAAACAGGAGCCTATCGATGACCAATCAATCGGGCGTTACGCTTGACATGCTTCAGCAGCAGTTGAAGGAATTGGATCAGATTTTTCGAGAAACCATGGAGACGCTCAATACCGTTGCCGGAGCTGAACGAATGGCCAAGTGGAAGGCCAGAACGAGTGCGCTCATCACTGAATCCCTGGGCCAGAATGAAGGGCAGAAGTTTGCCGCTCTACAGCCCGGGCCCTCTTTTACCAACGATTTAGTGGAAGAGTTTACCGACCTCACCGATTATTTCAGGGTCCCGTTGGCAGATCTGGCAAAACGACTGGCGCAAGCAGCGCCCCCTCCTTCCAGCGGGAATTGACTTGTGTCTACCCTCGACCTCCCTCCGCCGAACAAACGGCTTGGCCAAAATTTTCTAATCGACCCCAACATCGTGCGTAAGATCGTCGCATTGGCCGAACTGGGTCCCAACGACCATGTGTTGGAAATCGGTCCTGGCCGCGGCATCCTGACGGAAGCATTATCTCACGCAGCCAATCATGTGACGGCGGTCGAAGTGGACTCACGGCTCCATGCCTATCTCGAAACCAGGCAGCCGCAGCTTCCGAATGTGGAGCTGGTTTGTGAAGATGCGCTGGCCTATCCTGTCGAGAACCTGCCGATCGGGACGGTCGTCGTGGCCAATCTGCCCTACTACATTTCAACCCCGTTGCTCTTTCGATTACTCGACCAGCGAGGCCGGTTCCCCAGGATGGTGCTCATGCTGCAGGCTGAGGTGGCCGATCGCCTGGTAGCAAAGCCAGGGGGCTCAGACTTTGGGGTACTCTCGGTTATGGCGCAGTATGCCGCAGACATTACGAAAGCATTCAAAGTTTCAGCCCAGTGTTTCCGTCCCAGGCCAGAGGTGGCCTCCGCGGTAGTGTTGCTGCGCGCGAAAGAGCGCACGAGGCTCAGCCAGCAAGAAGAAGTCGCATTTCGCTCGCTCGTGAAGGCGGCCTTTGCCCATCGAAGGAAAACACTGGTCAATTCCCTGCGAGACGAAGGGTATGAACTTCTTCCTGTAACCGAGGGATTGAAGCGATTGAATATTGCTCCGACTCGCCGCGCAGAGACGTTATCGGTCGGGGACTTTCTCCAGCTCGCGCGTGCACTCGGTTGACGAGGCGCACATGTATGCTGTGGCGCGCGTCCACGCTACTTCGTTTCCCCTCAGCGCTCCAAGGAGGTGGTCTGGATTGTTCCTCACTGCGCACGTCGAACGAGCACATTCTGATCGTGCGCGTTCCGGGAGCAAGGGATCGGCGCGGGTGTCATTCCACTCCTCCGCCCCATTCGTTTGAAATGACCTTCTCCCTGTGCTAGCATCGCAATCATGGCTGTCACCAGTTCGGCCAAGCGGGGCGAGGCCCGCGGCGCCGTTTCCTCCCCATCACACATTCAACGAGAAGTGATCGGAGTCGTCCTGATCGCTTTGGGGCTCTTGACGCTGCTCAGTCTCGTGTCCTTTGTCCCGGGAGAACTCAAGGCCGGGACAGCTGCGGCGCCTCCGTCAAAAAATCTCATCGGGTCGGTCGGCGCTTTCTTCTCGTCAATCTTATTTTGGTCGATCGGCGGGGCGGCCTACTTGTTTCCTATTCTCCTCGGGTTCTTGGGCGCCCGCTATTTTACGCAGAGCGACCTGTCGATTCGCTTGCGGAACGCCGGCGCATCGCTGGCGGCATTGATATTTTTTAGCGGCTTGTTCCACCTTGAAGTCACTGCCGTGCCGACTATCTCAAGCGGCTTCATTAATCGAGGGATGGCGGGAGGATTCTTCGGACAGGTATTTGCCGAGGGATTGCGAACTTATTTTGCGAGTACCGGCGCTCATATTTTGATCGTCGCGGGACTGCTGGTCTCTCTTCTCTTCACGGCGCCCATTTCTTTGTCGGCGCTGGCTCGGCGGATTCCCGGCTGGGGAAATTGGATCTTCAACCGGGCTCGCGCCTTGGCTCCTGAACGATCAGTGGAAGAAGCCGATCCTGAGCCTTCGCGAAAGAGCAGACAGAAATCGTCTGCAGCGATCCGCGCGGTGATTGAAGAGGCGCTTCCTGAGGCAGCTGCGGATCCGACATTGAACTGGCCGGTCATTCAGCCGGCGCGGCAATCGGCTCCCGAACCGCCTGAACCGGTGGATCCTGAGTTTGGCCAACAAGCCGTTCCCGCTCGGGCGAAGGCGGGGGACTATACCTTGCCGGATCCAGCGGTGCTCCTGAGCGAGCCATCTGGCCCACTCGGGCGTGTCACAGAAGAAGAGATCAAGGCGCAGTCCGATGTGCTGACGCGCGCGCTGCTCAGTTTTGGCATCGCGGGGAAGGTGACGGAAGTCCGTCCTGGACCGGTTGTGACGATGTACGAGTTTGAGCCGGCGCCGGGGACTAAAGTCGCGCGCATCGTCAACCTTGCCGATGATCTGGCCTTGGCGCTGAAGGCGATCAGTCTCCGGATCGTTGCGCCGATTCCGGGAAAGTCGGTGGTAGGGATCGAGGTGCCGAACCTCTATCGAGAAACGGTGTCGATGAAAGAAGTGATGACGAGCGACGCCTTCTCGCGCGCCAGATCGAAGCTCAGCCTGGCCTTGGGGAAGGACATTTTCGGAGCCCCCATAATCGCCGATCTGAAAACCATGCCTCACTTATTGGTTGCCGGCGCCACGGGGGCAGGGAAAAGTGTGAGTCTCAATACGATGCTCCTGAGCCTGCTGTTTTCAGCTCGACCCGATGAGGTCAAGCTGCTCCTGATCGATCCAAAGATGCTTGAATTTCAAACGTACGACGGCATTCCTCACCTGCTGCGGCCCGTCATCACCGATGCCAAGTCGGCGGCGCGGGGGCTCGGTTGGGTTGTGGCTGAAATGGAACGGCGCTACAAATTGCTTGCCGATGCAGGCGTGAGAAGCATCGATGCCTATAATAGAAAGGTTGCCGGAGCGCAGGGTGTGCTGGAGGCGGAGTCAGTTGCCAAGTTGGACCAGCCGGAACTGCCCATTCAGTTTTTGTCTGAAGACGAACGGCTTTCTGCCGGAGAAACGACAGTTCCAGAGGGCAGTCCCGGATCGTTCACACCGCCTGCGACTCCGCCGGAACCCTTGCCCTATATTGTGGTGATGATCGATGAATTGGCGGATTTGATGATGGTGGCGCCGAAGGAAGTGGAAGACAGGATTGCACGCTTGGCGCAGATGGCCCGCGCGTCCGGCATCCATCTCGTATTGGCGACCCAGCGTCCGTCGGTCGATGTATTGACCGGTTTGATCAAGGCGAACTTTCCGGCTCGCATTGCGTTCCAAGTGTCGTCGAAGACCGATTCCCGCACCATCTTGGACGCCAACGGCGCGGAGGCGCTTCTCGGTCGCGGGGACATGCTCTACATGGCTTCAGGGACCGGGCGCGTCATGCGGCTGCATGGATCGTTCGTGTCGGATGACGACGTCCGTCGCGTGGTCGAGTTTGTGAAGGATCAAGCCAAGCCGTCCTATAATCAAGAGTTGCAGATTGCGTTGAAGCAGGAAGGGGCGAAAGAGGAAGAGGGGCTGGGCGAAGTGTACGAGCAGGCGAAAGAGTTGGTCCTGTCGACCGGTCAAGCGTCGGCATCGCTGATTCAGCGCCGTCTGCGGGTGGGCTATCCCCGGGCAGCTCGGATGATCGAGCAAATGGAGGCAGATGGTCTGGTGGGCGCGGCTGGTCGCGATGGACGAAGAGAGGTTGTGGGGCGGCGAGGGCCGGTAGGAATAGGGGAGGGGGATGGTGCCTGATGATCTTCTGTGCTCGCGCAACGCGCGGTCGCGGACTCCCCTCGTTGGACGCGCGCAGTGGAAGATCAATCAGGCCCCATTCCCGGAGAAACAACGAGCGAGCTTGGAGGGATCATTTAGATGAATGACGGTCGCTTGATGCACGCAGCAGAGGCAACCTTACCATGCTCCTTGCGATTGGTATGGTGAAGAAATTGAATTGGGCATGTGTTGTCGGGGGCGTGAGAGAGTATGGGGTGGGACTTGCATTCGTTTGTGCATGGAGCCTATTTCCATTGCCGACGCTTGCCTCCGCTGAAGAGTTCGATGAGAATGCCTTGACGGAAGTGCGAGAGGTGGTTCAGCAGCTTCAGTCTCGGTATGAAAAAACGAAAGATCTCCAGGCGGACTTTACGCAGAAGACGATGATCGAGGGGTTCGAGCAGCCTATCATGTCATCGGGGAAGGTCTATCTCAAAAAGCCTGGCCGGTTACGGTGGAACTATCTCGATCCCTCGGTCGAGGACATCCATGTCAACCACGATGATGTCAAAGTGTATGTGCCGGAGCATAAACAAGTGTTAGTTGGGAAGCTCACGCAGATGGCGGCTTCCAAGGCCCCGTTGGAGCTCTTGCTGGGGGCGGCCAAGCTGAATGAGTCGTTCAACGTCGAGCCGACGCCGGGGAAAGGCCGTGGCGTCGGAGGGATCAGACTACTCACGCTTCTGCCGAAGTCGCATGAAGGTGAGGCGGGGAGTTCGTTGCAACGGATCGTGCTCGAAGTATTTCCCAAGACCTATTTCATTCGAACGCTCTCTCTCCATGAATTCAGCGGCAATGTCGCGCGCTTTGAATTCTCGTCGCTTCAGTCCAACCTGGGGCTCAGCGACTCGGTCTTCACTCTGAAGTTGCCGGCCGATGTAGAGGTCGTGAAGGCTCCGGTGCTCAGGGCCCCACAGTGACTGTGGCTGGCGATCAGTGAGACGTGAAAGGTAAAATGTGAAAGGTTTCAGAGGAGGATCTCTGAGTAGTCCCACTTTTCACCTTTTACATCTTACCTTTCACGGTTCTTGAGGGATTGTTCAGCAGCCTGAATGGATGATTGAGGAAAAGGTGAGCGTATGAGCCAGTTGATGACCGGTTCTTTGATTGAGGCGGTGGATGAAGCAGTTAAGCGGTTGGATCTCGATCGAGTCTCACGCGAATATTGGGACCAGAACGAGTTCCTGTTTATTCCGCAGTTTCTTTCACGATCAGTGGTGGAAGAGCATCTCGTTCCACAGGCCCAAGGGGTGAAGAGCCTGCTGAACCGCAATTACATTCCAGGCCATAAAAAAGGCGGGAGTGTGAGTTACTACACGGTGATGGAGAAGGCCCCGCGTTTTCTCGATCTCTATCGATCCGAGGCCTTCCTCGAATTCCTGAGCCGTCTGACAAGGGCCAAGCTCAGTCTATGCCCTGAGAACGATCCCCATTCCTGTGCGCTCTACTACTACACGGAGCCGGGGGACCATATCGGGTTTCACTATGACACGTCCTACTACAAGGGGGCTCGCTATACCATTCTGATGGGGCTCGTTGATAAGTCTACGCAATGCAAGCTGGTCTGCGAATTATTTAAGGATGATCCTGTGAAGTCCCCTCAACATCTTGAGCTGGTCACACAACCAGGCGATCTCGTCATTTTCAATGGAGATAAGCTCTGGCATGCGGTGACTCCGCTTGGTGAGGGAGAAGAACGGATCGCCTTAACGATGGAATACGTCACCGACCCGGACATGGGAACCTTCAAGCGGCTGTACTCCAACCTCAAAGATTCCATTGCCTACTTTGGCCTCCGCGCGGTCTTTAAACAGGTCATCACTGGTTCCAACCGACGCTCCTAGCAGGATGTTGAAAATGGCCCCCAGCATCGTTCTCAGTCGCCCGTCTCCCTGCAACGTACCGCAAGGGTACGCTTCAGTCGCCGAGCTCCCTGCGGCCTTGCTGGGATGCCATTTTGAACATCCTGCGTGAGAGTCTTCCTGTTGCCCTAACCCATACTTCTCATGCGCGGTTCTGTTGTAAATGCTGATCCCCTGCGCTTGGCGTGACGCGTCGGTGGTCTTATGCTGATCCGCATAAGATGCCGTGATAAACCTGCGGGGCAGGGAGCAAATAATTGAAAGCAAGGAGGTTAACAGTTCTTCGGCAAGAAATTCTAAGGCGTGTTATACGGACAGGAAAGTAAAGATCTGCATCTTATGCGAATCTGTCCGATCACTGTTAGACGGTCCACTACTTTATGAAGCTCTGGCTATCCCCAGAAGTACTCGCATGGCTTCCCTTTGTTGAGACCTGGACGTCGCACGAAGGCATCGCCTGGCGTCGCCCCTATGATCATTGGGGGCACGCTGAAGGACTTCTTCGGGATGTGAAGACCGAGTTTCACCGGACGGATGTCATCGTCTCGCTAAAACGCTCCGTTGATGGCCGTGTTCGGGCGCTTAATGAGGCGTGCCATTTTCGCAAGGCTCCGTTCCCGGACCTCCCAGAGGGTCGTCTGGAGCAACTCGCTTTCTTCGGCATTGTCCAACCCGCGCTTCTCGGTCGCCTATTAGACATTCGCAATAGGGTAGAGCATCAGGATGCAGAGCCGCCGACCATCGCGGCTTGCGCTGACTTTATTGATATGGTGTGGTATTTTCTCCGCTCCACAGATTTCCTCGTTCGTCGGGCGATGATTGAACTACGACTAGATCGGGACGCCGGGATGGAGCTCAACCCGTATAAAGTCACCATCAATTGGGAGCGGCGGGACGACTGGGCTTTGAGCGTAAATTGTGATGCACTCCAATCCTGGCAAATACCCGAATCAACGAATGTTTGTGGTAGCAGTCGAGCAATATGCCTACTTGGTTCCGTTTGTGGAAGAGGATGAGTATTATTTTCTTAAAACAGTTATTCCAAACCGGAAGGCGACCCGTGACTACCTGAAAGGCGGTGGCTAAATGAAGAAGCGTAGACAGTCGTATGAAGAACGAATTTCCGAAGACTATGAGAAAGGCCGCTTTAAATCCGTCGCTCCATCAAAAGCCGAACTCGAAAGCTTCAAAGAAGCGGCCCGGGCGACGTTCATCAAGGACCGGAGGGTAAATGTTCGATTGTCCTCACCCGACCTGATGGATATTCAAACCCGTGCGGCCGAAGAAGGTGTGCCTTATCAAACGCTCATTGCCAGCGTGTTGCATAAGTTCGTGACAGGTCGTTTCACGGAGAAATCGTCACGTCTAACAACTCGTTCAAGTGGACGTGCCAAACGACATCGTGCCGCTTAGCTCTGCGTTAGGCATCGCAAAGGCATGCGCTCGTACCACTTCATCGAAGAGCAGTGAGGCCGAGAGTCCCTCAGACTTCGTCGGCTGAGCTTCAAACGTCAAAAACAGAGGTCAGTTTTGCCACCACACATCTGATCTCTCGCCCCTGGTGAGCGTTCCCACCTCGTCGAATCATCTATTCCCCTGCGGGTGTCGTTGATTTCAGGGTTGTTGCCGTCTATAGTTTGCTCGATTGTTGGGACTTAGCAGGCTGCGGGAAAACTATTTCGGTACAGCCGAACTTCGACGGCCTGCACGTCTGGGACAAGCCCGGTCTATCTGGTCTGTTCGGTTGGTCTGGTCTATCTGGTTTATTATGGTGAGTTTCTTCCAGCCAAACACACGAGACAGACCGAATAGACCAGACAGACGAAATAGACCAAACAAACTAAATGAACAAGACAGGCTGCCCATGAATCGCCGCTTCAAATATAGTGCCATCGTGCTGTTCGCCCTGTGTCTGGTTGTGCTTGCTCCTATTGCCCCGGTCACGGCGTCAGCTGAGCAATCGGATGTCGTCCAGCAACACTACGAGCGAGGCGCCGCGCTGCTGAAAAAGGGTGACCTTGCTGCGGCATCCGAGGCGATCCGGAAATCCATTGAGCTGAACCCTTCCTCCGCTGAAGCGCACCATCTGTTGGGCCTGATCTATTTCAAGGAGAAAAAACTGGCTCAGGCTGCCGATGCATACACCCAGTCGCTCAAGCTGAAGCCGGCTTATCCCGACGCCTTGAACGATTTGGCGAAAGTCTATCGGATACAAGGAAAGTCGGCCGAAGCTGAGCAGGCTCTCAAGCGGTCAATCGAAGCCGATCCACGCCAGGCCGATTCCTATCTCCACTTGGCCAAGCTGTACGAGCAACGCCGTGACTCCGCTGCGGCCACCCAAACCTATCAAGCGTTGTTAGTCGCTCATCCAAGCCACCGTGAGGCCCTCTATAGTCTTGCGTTGCTCTATGAGGCGCATGGAGACAACCGCGTGGCGCGAGAGACGGTAGGAAGGCTGCTCAAGCTCGACCACAAACATGCCGACGCCTGGTACCTCGCTGGCCGGATAGCGGAGAAAAACAACGTGCTCGCGGAAGCGGCCGATTCGTATAGACAGGCCATTGCGGCGAAGCCCGCATTCGTCGCTGCGCACTATAACCTTGCGTTTGTTCATCGGAGCCAAGGCCGAGCTGTGGAGGCGGAGCAGGAATTTCTCGAGGTTTTGCGGTACCGCCCAGAGTATGCCGAGGCCCATATGAACCTGGGCATGATCTACACCGGCTTGAATAGGCTCGATGAGGCGGAGCAGTCCTACGAACGAGCGGTCGTGTTAAAACCGAACTATGTTGAAGGGCATTACAATCTGGGTGTCTTCTACGAGTTGCATCGGAAAGACCTCCCGAAAGCCCTTGCCCAATATCACCTGTACCTTAACCTCGGCGGGCGGGACGATCGTGTACAACGAATCGTCGGAACGGCGGGGCGGTGACGACTATGGGAGTGGGCTGAAGAGATGAGGGATCTCAGTACTGTGGACCGATAGGGGTACTACTCTCGCAGAATGTTCAAAAATCCCGTTCAGCAAGGCCGCAGCGAGTGAAGCCCCGAGGCGTACCCGAGAGGGTACGTTGAGGGGATGAACGATACGAGAACGCAGCTGGCGGAATTTTTCAACATTCTGCCTACCAGTAGGGCCAACGTCGATAAGGACCCCAATAAGGCCCCCAATAGGGACTAAGCCCCATATAGGGGTGGATGACGCGGGGCATGTCTTCCGCTCCGGCCCAGACTTGCACACGTTTGATTGTAATGAGGGGATAGGTATAGTCCGTTTCATCCAATGGCAGACTAATGGAACCGGAGACTTCGCCGGTCACTGTGACTCTGGTCCCAGGCGGGAGGGTGGCGGGATCGAGGAATTCTTGCTGAAGAGCGAGGAACCGGCCTTGTGACTGGGTCAAGTCAGATCCGGGACGGGCGGATCGATCGAGCGGCAACTGTAGAATTTCGATCCTCGTGCTGTCCTTCTGTCGTCGAGCCGATAATACTTTGCCACCGAAGACCACCGTTTGCCCTTTGAAGGTGTCCGGGGCTGCCTTGACTTGCAGGAAGGTGAGCGCCTGTCTGTCTTCCGCCTCTTGCATCGAGGTGCAGCCTGCAAGCGAGCCGAGCGAGATGAATATCGATAGCAGCGTACGCGCCAACATGGTTGCAGTATAACAAAGAGTAAGGGGTAAGTTCGCGGTGCATTCGATATAATGCGCGATCAGCGTTGACCTAAGAAAGGAGCCGATATGGTGAACAGACGGTGTATGCACTGGGTTTTAGCAGTCTGTGCGGTTGTATGGACGGTCGCTATCCTATGGGTCGCGCCGGCTGCAGCGGTCCCTCTCGATCTGAACGGTAAGTACGAAGTCATGACGGGTGAAGTATCGACACATACGCCCGGCAAGGTGAAGATGTTAGAGTTCGCCGACTTCTATTGCCCTCATTGTCATCTTTTCGACGAGACTGCGATTCCGCAGCTGATGAAAGAGTTTGGGAGCAAGCTGGAGATTACGATGGTTGGCTTTCCCGTCATTCGTGGGAAACTCCCGACCGCGTTCGATATGTATGAGCAGGCCAGGATGATGGGTAAGGGCAACGAGATGAGGAAGGTGTTGTTTCGGACGATCCACAAAGACAAGATCGACGGTGTGCTGGATCGCTCGCTACGGGAAGCGCTGATTAAGGAAGTGGGACTCGATCCGAAAACGTTTGAAGAAGGAATGGCCAGCGGAAAGCCTGCTAGGGCGGTTGACGAGGGCCGTCGGTGGGGCGAACGGATTAAGGTATCATCCACTCCTTCGATCTTGCTGGATGGCAACATCAAAATCGATGGCGCGAACATGAACCCTGAAAATGTCATGTCGATCATTCGGAGCATTCTGGAGAACGACGCGAAGAAGTAGCTCGAAAGTTCTGAGTGCTGAGTTCTGAGTGTAGAGTTACGGTGAACCCGAAAACTTAGAACTCAGAACTTTAAACTCAAAACCCCTGTTGAGGAAAGATGGCGATTGATCCAATCTGCGGGATGACGGTCGATCCGGCTACGGCAGCCGGCAGCCATGACCACCAAGATCAGCGTTACTATTTTTGCGGCCTATCTTGCCTGGAACGATTCAAGGCCGATCCGGAACGGGCGTTACAGCCGCGGTCAGTAAGTCCTCCCAAGCCAACCACAAGAAGATCACTTCCTATGATGCCATCTGCTCCGGTTGTGACCGGGCCTGCATCCATCGATCCGGTGTGCGGGATGACCGTATATCCAGCGACTGCAGCTGGTTCTTATGAGTACCAAGGGAAGACCTACTACTTTTGTGCAACGAGTTGTCTCACCAAGTTTCGGATCGATCCGACCCACTATTTGGTACCTCCTGAGCAGCGCGCTCCGCTCGTCATGCCGGTACCTCCCGGAGGGGTGGTCGAGTATATCTGTCCGATGGATCCAGAGGTGCTTGAGACCAAACCGGGGGCTTGCCGGATTTGCGGGATGGCGTTGGAACCCAAAGTCGTCTCGCTTGAAGATGAAGGGAATCCCGAACTTGAAGACATGACCAAGCGGTTCTGGTTTTGTCTCGGGCCTTCCCTCTTGGTTATGCTCTTGGCCATGGCCGACATGGTTCCCGGTTTGTCGCTTCCCCAGGCCTTCACCGGCACGACGAGGAACTGGGTGCAATGGGTGCTAGCGACACCGGTGGTGCTCTGGGGAGGCTGGCCGTTTTTCCAGCGAGGATGGAGTTCAGTGGTGAGCTGGGCTCCCAACATGTTCACGCTCATTGCCATGGGAACAGGCGCGGCCTATGGCTACAGCACTCTTGCCACCGTCGCGCCGGCGCTGCTTCCCAGTTCTTTCCACCTGCACGACGGCTCCATCGCGGTCTATTTCGAGGCTGCGGCCATTATTACGCTGCTCGTCCTGCTGGGCCAGGTTCTTGAGTTGAAGGCCCGGAGTCAGACGAGCTCCGCGATTCGTTCCTTGCTTCGGCTTGCGCCAAAGACGGCTAGGTTGATCAAACCGGACGGCGGTGAGGAAGATGTGCCGCTTGAGCACATTCGGGTAGGCCATCGACTGCGAGTCAGGCCGGGAGAACGAGTGCCGGTAGATGGGATGGTCGAAGAGGGTACCACTTCTGTGGATGAATCCATGATTACAGGGGAATCGATCCCGGTCCAAAAAACAGTCGGAGTGAGGGTGACCGGGGGGACCATCAACGGCACAGGCGGGATGGTCATGGTCGCAGAACGAGTCGGGCGAGACACGATGCTTGCCCGGATCGTGCAGATGGTCAGTGAGGCGCAACGGACAAGAGCGCCGATCCAGCGCCTTGCGGATGTGACCGCGGGATATTTTGTTCCATTGGTTGTGGCTGCTGCGGCGATCACGGCAGTGGCCTGGGCGATCTGGGGTCCGGAACCGAAGTTGGCCTATGCGCTGGTCAATGCCGTGGCGGTTCTGATCATTGCCTGTCCCTGTGCGCTGGGATTGGCGACGCCGATGTCGATCATGGTCGGAACCGGTCGTGGGGCGACGGTGGGGGTCTTGGTGAAGAAGGCTGAGGCGTTGGAGGTGTTCGGTAAGGTCGATACGCTTGTCGTTGATAAGACCGGAACCCTCACCGAGGGTAAGCCGAAACTACTGTCGGTGTTGGTGGCGCCGCCATGGTCCGATGCCGACCTGTTGCGTCTCGCGGCAAGCCTTGAGCGCAGCAGCGAGCATCCGCTGGCGACAGCAGTGGTGGCAGGGGCGGAAGGGCGAGGGATCCTCTGTACTCCTGCTACGCAGTTCCGTTCAGTGACGGGGAAGGGTGTGACCGGGACGGTCACTGGTCGTCGCGTTGCCATTGGGACGACGGCATTCCTGCAACAGGACGTTGGGGTATCCGGTGAGAGTCTCACGCCTCTGGACAAAGAGGCGGCGTCGCTTCGCCGTGAAGGGCAAACAACCCTGTTTGTTTCCATCGATGAGCAGGTTGCCGGCGTAATTGGCGTGGGAGATCCGATTAAAGCCTCTACTCGTGAGGCAGTGCAGGAGCTGAAGGCAGAAGGCATTCACGTCGTCATGGTGACGGGAGATCATCGCGATACGGCAGAGGCGGTGGCCCGGCAGCTTGGCATTGAGGATGTCATGGCGAATGTCTTGCCGGCGCAAAAGGGAGAGATCATTGCCCGGCTTAAGTCGCAAGGCCGCGTGGTCGCGATGGCCGGTGATGGTGTTAATGATGCCCCTGCCCTGGCGTTGGCTGACGTCGGAATTGCGATGGGAACAGGGGCGGATACGGCCATAGAAAGCGCAGGTATGACGCTGGTGAAGGGGGATCTGCGCGGACTGCTCCGTGCGCGGAGACTGAGCCAGTCCACGATGCGGAATATCAGGCAAAATCTCTTATTTGCCTTTCTCTACAACGTGATCGGCGTTCCTATCGCAGCCGGAGCGCTTTATCCGATCTGGGGAATACTCTTGAGTCCTATGATTGCCAGCGCCGCCATGACCTTCAGCTCCGTGTCTGTCATCTCCAACGCCCTCCGTCTGCGGCATGTTGAATTGTAAGTGCGCCTCCGACACACGCATGTTAGGCTACATGGCTGGTTCATCTAGTTGGTCTGGTTTATTTGGTTGGTTTAGTTTATCTGGTTTGGTTAGTTCATCGAGCTGGTCTGGTTCAACCAAATAAACGAGACAAACCAAATAGACCAAATGAACAAGACAGTTTCAGCAGCCTATTAGAAAGGACCGTGGCGTGTTTCGATCCAACGTTCTATTGCGAGTTGTGATTGGGATTTGTGTGTGGGGCTCGCTCATCGCCGGAAAGGCTCAGGCTGAGAATCGGGCGATTCCTCCTGTGGCGAGCGGGGGTGAACTTCAGGCGCAGGTCAAGGTGACCGCGACCAAAGTGATTCCCGCTGTTGTCAGCATTGCCTCCACGGTGATGGTCCGCGATCAAGCGTTCAGCGACGAAGCCCTGCCGTTCGGGTTGTTCAAGGACGTCCCGTCGCGGCGGCAGTACGGCCAGGGTTCCGGCGTCATCGTGTCGTCGGATGGCTACATTATGACGAATAACCATGTCATTGCCGACGCCGTCGATGTGGAAGTGATTCTTGCCGACCGACGGCAATTCAAAGGACGAGTGGTGGCCACCGATCCGAAAACCGATGTGGCCGTGGTGAAAATTCAGGCGACCAATCTTCCGACGGTGACGTGGGGAGATTCGAGCACGCTCGCGGTCGGCGAATTTGTGCTCGCGATCGGGAATCCGCTTGGGTTAAGCCGCAGCGTGACGTTCGGCATTGTCAGTGCCGTCGGTCGCGCGGATGTCGGGGTCGCGGACTTCGAAGATTTCATTCAAACCGATGCCCCCATCAATCCAGGCAATTCCGGTGGGGCGTTGGTGACGCTCAATGGAGAGTTGGTGGGTATCAATACGGCTATTGCCAGCCCCACAGGCGGCAGCGTCGGCGTGGGCTTCGCCATCCCGAGCAATATGGCTCGGGCTGCCATGCAGAGCCTGCTCAAGACCGGTCATGTCGTCCGTGGGTTTCTCGGCGCCTCGACACAAGATGTGACGCCGATATTGGGCAAGGTCTTTCGTCTCCCCGATGTGAAGGGCGCGATTGTGACCGATGTGCAGGCGAAAGGGTCCGCCGAGAAAGCCGGACTCAAGCGCGGAGATGTGATCGTGAGATTCGACGGACGCGACGTGATGGATAGCGGACATCTTCGAAACCTTGTGGCTGCCTCGACGATCGGGAGCAAGCACCGGCTGGACCTTATGCGCGAGAGCAAACCGTACCAGGCCGAATTGGTTGTGCAGGAAGCGCCGCGTGAACGGGTCAAAAAGAACCAGGCTGCGTCGTCCTCAGCCGCCACGGCCCACCCCCTTGCCGGCGTGGTGTTCGACGATGTAACAACGCCATTGGCTCGGCAGATGGATCTTGCTGTGACCAGCGGGGTAGTGGTGACGGACATCGAAGAAGGCAGCCTGGCCGAATCCTCCGGCCTCCAGCCGGGAGACGTGGTACTGGAGCTCAATCGTCAGCCCGTTCCAAACTTCTCCGTCTTTCAGCGGCTGGCCGATCCGATTAAGCCGGCCGATCTAGCGCTCCTGCTGGTCAATCGGCAGGGGAATGTTATGTACATCCCAGTGAAGGGCGAGTAGAAGTGCGCGAGGTGGCCAGGTACCCTTCTTGCTCGCAGAACAGAGGAGGGGATGGAGCCTGATGATCTTCTGTGCTCGCGCAACGCGCGGCCTCAGAAGGCCCTGGTTGGACGCGCGCAGTGGAAGATCAGTCAGCCCCCATCCCTGGAGAGAAAACGAGCAAGCTTGGAGGGATCATCAATACCGCTCGATGCGCGCAGTGAAGGGCAGCCTCGGCCACCCCGCTTTAAAGAGAATAGTTTCCAAGCATTGCGCGCAGGTGTCTCGCGTGCTCGTGCAACGCGCGGTCTCAGAAGACCCTCGTTGAACACGCGCAGTGGGAGACCGTTTAGCCCGCCCTGAAGGGAGAAGGTGGGACCCGCGCAATCTGAGCGGCCCTCACTCAGTGCCTGTGAGAGAGGGAGAACAACGATCAATTCAACCTGCCATCTTCTCGCCCCTCAACCTCGACCTTAGCCTTAACCTTCCGATGGGATGCCCGCTAGGCCGGTCAGTTTCCGCTCTCCAGCCTGTTGAAGGAATAGATTCCAGCCGATTATTCCCCCTGCTTGATTGTGTTGATGCTGAATTGATTTGCGTCTCGCATAGTGTTACGTTTCGAGAAAACATGCTACTGCGAGGCGGCCATGAAGAAGCTTATTCGTTTCGGAGTATCGTTAGACCATCATCTGCTTGATGATTTCGATCTGCACATCAAGAAACGCAAATACACGAACCGCTCGGAGGCATTGCGGGATTTAATCCGCGACAACCTGGTCGGGCAGGAGTGGGACGACGATAAAGAGACGGTCGGGACGATCACGTTTGTGTACGATCATCATGTGCGCGACTTAACCAGAAAGCTCACCGATATTCAGCACCGCTTTCAGCCTCTCATTTTATCCGGGATGCATGTACATCTCGATCATGACAATTGTTTAGAAGTGCTGGTCGTAAAGGGCAAAGGCTCTGCGATCAAGAAGGTTGCCGATACCTTGATTGGGACCAAGGGCGTCAAGCACGGAAAGCTGGCGGCCTCTACCACGGGAAAAGGTTTACGCTGAGAGTCCTCGTGAGTGTCGCTAGTTTCTTCTTCCATGTCGCAACGCTGCTGCTTGCTGTTTCCTCCGCCCTCGCCCACGACCCGGACGACGGCATCGTCGATGTGCCGGAGGTGTCCATCATTGGCGCGCGTCCGGTGGCCGCGTCCTCGCAACAATTCATTCCGGACAAGGAAATTCTGCTCCAGCCGCAAGGCCGTCCAGCTCAAATTCTTCGTTTAATCCCAGGCTTCATTGCGGTGGAACATTCCGGGGGCGCCGGCAAGGCCGATCAATATTTTCTGCGCGGATTCGATGCGGATCACGGCACCGATGTCGCCTTCTTCTCCGACGGCATGCCGATCAACCTGCGTACTCATGCCCACGGGCAAGGCTACACCGATCTGAATTTTATTATTCCGGAAACGATCGAAGGTGTGGATGTCTCCAAAGGGGCCTATCTTCCTGAATATGGAGACTTTGCCACGGCAGGGGCGGTGAATTTCAGGACACGACAGGTGGTGCAAGAAGGAGTTGCCCAGGCGACCGGAGGGCAGTTTGATACGCAACGGTATCTGCTCATGTTCTCGCCGACCAAGGACAAGGTTCGCACCTTATTCGCTGCCGAGGGATACTATACCAATGGCCCATTCGAGAATGGGAATCGGTACTTTCGGACGAATCTGTTTGGTAAAATGACGACCAATCTGACCGGCCGGGATGAATTAAGTCTGACCGGCACGTTTCTGAAGTCTCAGTGGAATGGCTCCGGAGAGATTCCCTTTCGCGGGATCACGGACGGCACGCTTGGACGGTTCGGCGCGATCGACCCTTCAGAAGGCGGCAACACGCTCCGGAGCACCGCTCGATTGAACTACCATTACGACACGACATCGGGCGGCCAGTTTTTTGCTAACGCGTATGGGCAATATTACCGGCTGGACCTCTTCACGAATTTTACGTTTGTTCTCAACGATCCCGTCAACGGCGACGGTATCCAACAATCTGACCGCCGCGTGATATACGGGGGCGACCTGGGATATAAGCAACAGGGAGAAGTGCTGGGTCTGCCGACAATCGGGACGGTCGGGTTTCAAACGAGAGTGGACGATATCCATGTTCGGTTGGGCACCCAAACGACAAGAACGCCGACCGGGACCACGACAGACAGCAATATTCTTGAAACGTCCTATGCGCCGTTCGTGAAGGTGGAGGTGCAGCCGACGCAGTGGGTGAGGCTTGTAGGAGGACTGCGCGCAGAGACGTTCACCTTCGATGTGCGGAATCGTTGTACGAGCTGTGTGGAACAACCAGCCGGACGGACAAACTCCGGCATCGTTCTCCCAAAAATGAATCTCATCCTGGGCCCCTGGGCCAACACAGAATTCTTCGCCAATTATGGCGAGGGCTATCACAGCAACGACGCACGCTCGGCTGTCTCACCGGGATCCTCACCGCTGGCGCGAGCCAAGAGCTATGAGGTCGGTGTGAGGTCGAAGCCTTGGGGGCCAGAGGGAGTCGAGGTGACCGCAACTATTTGGCGTGTGGATCTCAAGTCGGAACTCCTGTTTGTGGGGGACGAAGGGACGACGGAAATCCGAGGACCGAGCAGACGAGAGGGTGTGGAAGTGGCCGCGCGTGGACAGGTCTGGGGTCCGCTGCATGTGAACGGCAGTGTGACATGGACAAAAGCCGAATTTCGCAATGGTGATGCGATTCCATTGGCGCCTGAATTGATGGGGTATGGCGCCTTGTTGTTGCGTTGGCCTGAAGGCCTGACATCTCAACTGCAAGCGACCTATCTCGGCGCGCGCCCGCTCATAGAGGACCGTAGCGTCAAGTCTCCCGCCTGGATTACCTTCGATCTTTCGGAGCGTTATCAACTGCCGGTCAAACTGTCCCAGGGACGTCTGGAGGCGTTCTTGTTTATTCAGAATCTGTTCAACACCGAGTGGGAGCAGGCCATATTTTCATTTGGATCGCAACGCAGAAATGAGGCTGCACCGGTCAACGACATTCATTTCGTGCCGGGGAACCCGCGGATGGTCATGGGCGGCGTGGCCTGGTACTTCTAGCAGCCGCTGAAAATGGCCGCCAGCTGCGTTCTCGGCTTCCGAAACTCCTCAACGTACCCCAGAGGGTACGCTTCCGGGTTTCGGGGCGCCTGCGGCCTTGCTGGATGACCATTTTGAGCGGCTGCTCACTTACTGAAACGGTGTCCAACTAAGTTCTTGTCTCGAAAGTATCCTCAACGTACCCCGGAGGGTACGCCTGCGGTTCGTACGTCGCCTGCGGCCTTGTTGGAAGAGCGTTTTGAGCAGCCTATAGTTAGCCCACATGAAGACAAAATGCAGGATTCTTCCACGTGTCTATTTCAATCGTCCAACGGTCATGGTTGCTAGATCGCTTGTTGGTAAGTATCTCGTTCGGGTAATCGATGGTCGTACGCTCGCGGGGAAGATCATCGAAGTGGAGGCCTATGTCGGGCCACAGGACAAGGCTTGCCATGCGTCCAAAGGGAGAACGCAACGAACGGATGTCATGTTTGGCCCGGCAGGGGTCGCGTACGTCTATCTCATCTATGGAATGTATCATTGTCTGAATGTCGTGACGGAGCGGGAAGAGTTTCCTTCAGCCGTGTTGATCAGAGCGATTGAAATCGATGGAAAGTTGATCGATGGACCGGGGCGGCTCTGTCGCGCAATGCAAATCGATCGGAGTCTCAACCGTGCAGATCTCACAATGGGCGATTCTCTCTGGTTCGAGGACCGGGGGGCAGCGGTGAAGAGAGGGGATATAGGGGCTCACCCCCGAATCGGTGTCGATTACGCGGGCGAGTGGGCTACGGAGCTCTGGCGATTCAGGCTTCGTACGGTTACAGCCTCCACTCGGACGCGCCACACAAAAAAACAGGGAGGCGCCGGATAGATCCGGCGCCCCCCTGTTGTACTCTACTGAAGGGCCCGACTAGTCGATCTTCCGATCGCCAGTGATCTTCGTGGCAGAAGTCACAGGAGGGGCGATCTTAATCTGAGCACCCTGGACCTTCGGGAGTTGTCCTGCGCCCTGCCCTTCGGTAATCCGCGCATTATCAGACTTGTTCAGGTGTTGCTCGCTATGTTTGTCGGATGCTTGTGACTTGAGCAACGTCGCATCTCCTCGTGCATCCGACTGACCAGGATCGTTGGCGGTTGGTTGGCCCGTCACGGGGCTTCCGCTGTTCTTCATCGGGTAGCCTTCATGCTTGGGGAGGAGCGATGGATTCGCGGAGGCCATCGACAATGCAAAGAGGACACCGGAGACGGTTGCGACAGTGCCGATTATGAGTTTCATATGCCTGCTCCTTTGAATAAATAATGGTGGCTGGAAACCCTGCGTTTTCAATTTGAAGGTGGAATCAAGCAGCTCGGATCATAGCCAGGAGGGGGGGGCTCTGTCAAAGGAAGAATGGGAGGGGAACCGCCAGACCATCCTTCTTGCTCGCAGAACGCGCACGATGCAACTGTGCTCGTCCGATGCGCGCAGTCAAGGGCAGCCTCGGCCACTCCCCTAAAGGGTGAGGGGGGATTTCAGGAGGGGTGGAATGTGGGTGCCTATTGGCCTCCTGTGCTCGCGCAACGCGCGGCCTCAGAAGGAAGGAGGCGAGGAAGCTGGCATAGTCTCTGTGCTCGCAGAGGCCCCACGATAAAGCGGTGGTCCCTCGATGCGCGCAGTAGAGACTATGCCAGCCCCCTCGCTGAATACGGGTAAAGAGTTGAGTGCAGCCCTCGTGTGGCCCGTCTCGCTCGTCCCGCATGTCTCGCACGTCTCGAGTTAAAGAAATTATGCGCGCAGTGAAGGGCAGCTTCGGGCATTCCTCTAAAGAGAGACATAGGGGAGAATCTCCCTGGCTCCACAATGACGCCAAGACAACGATGATGTATATTCGTTCATCTTCTCAACAGTCGCCCTGTGGGCGTTCGCAGTCCACTGGATGGACTTTGAACCCCCTTACAGAGGTGCTGTTATGCGGATCCGACTAAACATTGTTGGGGCGCAAAGATATAACTAGCATATATTCATCGTTTGAAGATCTGCACGCTCATCGCCAGACGTATGTCGACAGAATAGGTCCACCCGACGAGTGCTCGTCTGCAATCGGGCACATCTTCATCGGATTTAGTTGGCTAGAAGAGTCTCTGGAGCGACATATCCACGCTCTGGGCAATATTCATCCATCAGTCGCGCCGATTCTCACCGCTGAGCTGTCATTTAAGGGAAAGGTGGCGGTGTTGTCGGGCCTCGTACTCCTTAAACCGGCGCTGCGACAATTCAACGTCGGGAGCGAAAGCACAGACGAGGTGTGGCGCGACTTTACAAGAATGTTGTGCCAGTGCGAGGAACTGCGCAATCGCGTAGCTCATTCACATTGGAGCCTCCCACGTCGCGAGGCAATCTTGCGCACGAAGCGCACTTCAAAACCTACCCGTGGATTACACGTTGCATCTGAGGCGATGGACTCCGGCCACTTGCTCGATATCTACGATTACATTCTACATGTAGATATCATCCTCGATGAATTCTTCTTGTGAAAGAGGCCCAATAAATGCGTCGAACGGTATCGGGGATCCGTGGCACGCCTCGTGCGGGGCACGATGTGCGCCACGTGTCCCCGAACGCTCACGCATGACATTAGATGGCATCAGCCATATAGCCGGGAAAGGACCGACCGGGTTTAAGTGTCACATGTCTCTGGCTTGCAGTCCGTAAGCGATCGTTCATGCCGAATTCGAGTTAGGTTTTCGCCTTCCTGAGCCACTCAAAAACGCACACAATCATTGGAATTGGCAGCTTTTCCCCCGGATACGGAACGATGTGGGCTAGGACTTCGATGGCTCAAAGAGTGGCACAAGCTAGGCCTGTCTCGTTCAACCAAATAAACAAGACAAACCAACCGATTAAACGAGAGGTTAGGCCGGGCGGCGCGCGGGAGGCCGTCGGCGGCCGCGTCCTCGATAGGACGGACCGTGACTGAGGCCGGGGAGGCGGATGGTGACGGTGGTTCCTTCGCCGGGCGCGCTGCCGATGGCGATCGAGCCGCCGTGCTCTTCGACGATCTTCTTAACCGTGGCGAGACCCAGCCCGATGCCGGCCTGCTTCGTGGTGAAAAACGGTTCAAAGACCTTATCGACGATTTCTGCTGGAATAGGAACTCCGTCATTCTTGATGAGGATATGATCTTCCACACCGCGTCCCGCGCGATGTTGGGTGACCTGAATATGAAGATGCCCTCCGGGGTTCATCGCTTCCCGCGCGTTCTTGAAAATACTGAGAAAGACTTGCTGGAGCTTGCCTTCGTCGCCGCGGACCGGCGCGATCATCGTCGCGTAGTCCTTGGTCACCTGTATTCTGGTGACTTCGAGGTCGGTTGCAATCACCGTGAGCGCGCTCTCGATCACTTCGGGGATGCGGAGGAGTCGTCGGGTGAGTTCAAGCGGTTTGGCAAAGTCTAATATTTCATTCAAGATGGCTTCGATACGGATCAAATCGCGCATCGCGTTCTCGACGCGCGTTTGTGGGTCGAAGTCGAGGATCCCTTCACCCGTGACTTCTTCCAATTGGGCGCGGATCGAGGCGAGAGGCTCACGGACTTCTGTGGCCAGGAACATGCTGAACTCGCCGATGGCGGCCTGCCGCTCTTGTTTTCTGATGATGGGCTCCGAGGGGCCCGGCGCTGAGGTTCCTCCGGCTGGTCCGGTGGCCGGGGTTTGGCTGGTCGGCGCCGGCGCCGGGGCTTGGAGAATCTCCGCGATCTTTACAATCGTCGGCTCAAGCGTGCGGGCATCTGTCTGCTGGTAGCGGTCGGCTTCTTTCGAGGCTAAGGTAATCGTTCCGCCTACTTGTCCTCGGACGAAGAACGGCACGACGAGCGATGAGAGCAGCCGGTCCTTGAAGAGATATTTATGATCGAGGAACCGTCCCTGAGTAGAAGCGAGATCATGATCCACGCGCGGCTTCCGATGGCGGACCGCCCATCCGGAGGCTGAGCTGTCGAGTGTGAGACGGTGGCCCGGCTTGAGATCTTTCTTTCCGTCCTTCTGTTCACTCTTGAGATCGCCGGCCAGTCCCAGAACTTCGACATTGCCCGCGAGCGGATCGTAGCGGCAGGCCCAGATGCGGTCGTAGGCGACGTATTGATTGGCGTCTGTCAATGCGGCAATGATCTTGTCTTGGAGTTCCGGTGTGAGCAGCGACGCAGGAGCCGTGAACAGTTCTGCCGGAGAAGGGGTCGGGGGAATGGGCTCATTGGCGACAAACGGCCGGCTGAGCAGGACATTCATGTCGAAGAGGCCTTCGCGATCCAGCGCTTTGGTGATCTCGTCGCTGGCCTGTTCGATCAAACCCTTCTCTTTTTTCGCAAAGGTGGCGCTTTCTTTTCGTCCGATGACGAGGAAACCGTACGTCCGGTTTCGATGCTGGAGGGAGACTCCAAGCAGCGACTTTGTGCCCGGCGTAATCAAGCGAAGGCGAATGGCGCGTTCGCCCTCCTGATCGTTCGTTGGAGACAAGGTCGAGATGGAAGGAGCCGATAGTGTTCTAAGAATGGCCTGAATATCCCGTGGGGTGAAGCCTCGGGCGGCATGGCTGACGAGCGGACCTTGGTCGCGGTGAAACAAGGCGGTGAGCGCAGCGTCGACCGGTAACTCGTTGAGGACGGATGTCAGGGTCCGCTGGAGATGCGTTTCAGGAATGGGTTTATTCTGTGGAGCTGCGGGTGTCATTCGTGCATTACGGCCTCAGGATCGCGCATTGTAACAACGCAGAGGGAGCATTTCAATGAAAACTGGTTCATTTGGTTGGTCTGTTTTGTTTATTTGGTTGGTTTGGTTCTTCTGATGAGCTTCGTTCAACCAAACAAACGAGACAAACCAAATAAACCAAATAACGGTCTTCTATTATTCGTCTGGATTGATAATCTTGGGCGGACGTTGAGGGAATGATGGGCGTTCCATCGGGCGATGGCTGGAGGTCCATGCGTTGAGGATCATGGTGACCAGGCTGATCACCACTGCGCCACCGACTGCAGGCCAGAACCCTGTGACCGAGAATCCACTGACCAGGTACGCGGTCAGCTCCAGGAGAACCGCGTTGACCACGATGAGAAACAGGCCCAGGGAGAGAACGATCAAGGGAAGGGTCAGCACGAAGAGAATGGGCCGGACCAGTAGGTTCAGAAACATGAGCACCAAGACGGCGGCGAGCCCGGCAAGGAACGAGTCCACCTCGAGGCCAGGCACGATCATGACCGCCAGAAATACCGCGATGCCCGTGATCAGGACTCGAGTGATTACCGCGCGAAACCCTCCGCCTAAGAAGTGGTGGTTCAGCTCACGTGTGACGTGAGGCGTCGGCATCGATTCCCCTACTGCATCGGCTCAGGCTGTTGTGCCGGCTCCGGCTGTACGGGAGCCGGTTGAGTGAGTGTCTGGCTAATCGGGGCAGGTGCGCCGCGCCTGGCCGAAGAGAAATGGATGTTGGTGGCGAGCAATACTTTCCCTTTCTCTTCCTTCGTGGCCTTGACGACGACACGATCGCCCACCTCGGGCATGTTCATCCCTTTCGAACCGCTCTCGTCCTTGTAGCGGGTTTTATTATCGACCCGCACGATCACCGACTGGCCCTTGGTGGTTTTGATTTCGACATGGGTCTTGTCAATGGCCATGATCGTACCGAGCACATGTTGATCGGCGCTGTGGGCGGATTCTGGCGTCAAAATGCAGAGAAACGCGAGCGTGAAAAGCAGACGGACCCACATCATTGTTAATCCTCTTCCCTCTATCGGTCATTCAGCGATGAAGGCACGACAATCCTGGGGCCAACCCTGGCGATGAAGACGATCGGTTACGTTCCCTGGGCGGCATGCAACTACTATACAAAGTCTTGTGTCTGATTGCCACCGAGCTATCTTGAGGTTGAGTCCGCGCGCGGTCCAGTAAGGCGAAAGATCAGGAGCGCAATGACCGGGAGATGCATCAGCAGTCCGCTCATGCCCATGAAGGATTCACCGATCCAGAATGTGACACTCAGATTAAATGCCAGCACGCCATAGTAGAGGCCGACACCTAACAGAAGCTGAGGTGTCATCGACTGAGGCAGCGAGAGTGCGGGAAGTCGGCGGTCGAGTGGAAAGTAGAGAGCGAGGGAGATGAGTCCAACCACAGCCCAACCCACATAGTTGGCGAAGGGGACGCCGAAGTGAAGGCCAGGGTCGGGGTAGTAGTAGATTTTCCCCAGAAACCAGCGGTCGCCCCGGAGGGCTACCGGATCGATGACCATATCGATGAAGGCGAACAACAAGGCGCTCAGCAGAAACACCGGCCAACCCGTCCGTGCTCCTACATCAAGCTGCAGTGGTTTGAGGACTGAGCGAGTCGAGGGAGGAGACTGCCCGATTGGAAGAAGGAGACAGAGCGCAACACAGTAAGCGGCGTAGAGGAGAAAACTGAACGAAATCGAGTCCATGAACGGGACGTCAGAGAAATAGAGCTCCTGGCCCACAGTTGAACCATTGTAGTGGTACCACCCGAAGGGAATGCCGGTGCGGGTAGAGGAATATTCACAGACGAAGGCCGTGGCCCAGCTAATCAGCCAGAACCGCCAAGTTCTCGGCCAGCCGATCAGCCTGATTGCGGCAAACAAGAAGGCAGCCAGAAAGGCAAAGACGTAGGGGCGGAGTAAGATAGTATTCAGGAATAGCGTGAAGGTATCCATCAATGAGGAATGAGAAATGAGGAATGAGAAATGGTATGCGACCAGTCAGAGGGGCTACGACTAGAATTCATCGGTGCGCACCATAACGCTAGGCGAAAATTCCTACAGAAACGGCTCCCGGAATTTGAATTCCACATTTTTCATTCCACATTCCTAATTCGTTTATGCGTAGCCGTGGTCTCTGAACCACCGCACGGCTTTCTCCAGCGCCACTTCCGGCGGTGTTTGCGGAATGCCGAGTTCTCGGATCGCCTTGCTGCAGTCGTAGTGCATCTTATATTTCGCCATCTTCACCCCCTCCAGCGGTATACGAGGGGACTGGCCTGTGAGGTTGGCGATCCATAGGTTGAGGTAGGCCAGGGGAAGAATCGCCAGTCGGGGCAACTTCATCGAGGGCGCCTTGATTCCGGTCAGGCGGCTCAAAATCTCAAACACCTCACGCAGCATCAAATTCTTGTTGCCCAGAATGTAGCGCTCGCCGATTCGCCCCTTCTCCATCGCGAGTAGATGGCCGGCTGCCACGTCATCGACATCCACGATATTCATCCCGGTTTCAATATAGGCCGGCATGCGGCCTTTCATGAAATCCACGATGACCTGTCCCGTTGGGGTCGGCTTCACATCGCCTGCGCCGACCGGGGCGCTTGGATTCACGATGACGACCGGCAGCCCCGCCTTTGCAAGCGTGATGACCTCTTGCTCAGCCAGGTACTTCGACCGTTTGTAGTGGCCGGCCATCTGTTCGAGCGAAACCGGCGTCTCTTCCGTGCCGAGCCCTCCGCCTGGTGGAATGCCGATGGCGCCGATGGTGCTGCAGTAGACGATCCGTTCGGTCCCGACGTCGCGCGCCGCTTCCAGCAGATTCTTGGTGCCGGTGACATTAATGTCGTAAAAGATCGAGGGATCCTTGGCCCAGAGCGCATAGTGGGCTGCCACATGGTAGAGCTGCCGGCAGCCAATGAGAGATTTTCGTAACGAGGCCTGATCGCGCAGATCGCCCTCGACCCGCTCGACGGGCAGGCCCTGGAGATTCTGGAGGTCGGCTCCGGCGCGAGCTAGGACACGGACATCGATGCCACGATCGACCAGCGCACGGACCACCGCGCCGCCGACAAATCCGGTTGCGCCGGTGACGAGAACCTTCATCTTAAAGACGTGAAAGGTGAAAGGTGAAAGGTGAGATGTAAATCTTGAAACAGGGTCACAGCGATTCTGGCAGGTTGACGTTTCACGTTTTACGTTTCACGCCTCATGTTAGTTTTTCCGCGAGGTGATATACCGTGCCAGGTCTCGGAGCGAGTCGGCAACTGGACCGAACTGGGAGAGGCGTGCGATGGCGCGGGCCACACAGTCGTCTGCCAGTTTTTTCGCTCCTTCGGCCCCGTAGAAGGTCGGGTAGGTTTTCTTGCCTCGTTCCGCGTCGGTGTTGGGATTCTTGCCCAACTCCTCGCGTGTCCCGGTCACATTGAGCACATCGTCCGCGATCTGAAAGGCCAGCCCGACATCCTCGGCAAAGCTCGTGAGGTCGTCCAGTTGTCGATCGCTTGCGCCGGCGGCGAGGGCGCCCATCCGCACCGCGGCGCGAATCAACATGCCGGTCTTATGTTTGTGAATGTTCTGGAGTGTCGGGAGATCGATGTCTTTGTTTTCAGCCTGGATATCGAGCACCTGGCCACCCACCATCCCCATGTTCCCCGAGCCGTAGGCCAGTTCTTGAATGAGGCGCACTTGGCGCGCCGGGTCGCAGCCCTTCATCAGATCCGGATTGCTGCAGAGATCGAAGGCCATCGTCAGCAAGGCGTCGCCGGCCAGGATAGCCATCGCTTCGCCGTAGACCTTGTGATTCGTCGGTTTCCCTCGCCGGAAATCGTCGTTGTCCATTGCCGGCAGGTCGTCATGGATCAAAGAATAGGTATGAATCAGCTCCAATGAACAGGCGATCGGCATCAACCCGGGCGCCGGATGCCCCATCGCCTCCGCAGCGGCAATGGCCAGGATCGGGCGAACCCGCTTTCCTCCCGCCATGAGACTGTATCGCATGCTTTCGTGGAGCGTGCTGGGCGGCGTGGCTGCGCTGGGCATGACGGAATCGAGGAACCGATCCACGTCGACCCGTTTCTGTTCGAGATAGTCTTTGATGTTCATGGAGGTAGACACCAGCCTTATTCAATAGGCCCGGAACCGGCGCGGAGCGTAACAAATGGTCTGGGGGCTGTCAAACCGTGGAGACGTGAGGCGTGAAAGGTTAGGTGTGAGGTGTAAGGCGGGAGACGTAAGGGGAAAGACCATTCCTGTGGTTAGTCGCGCGGGAGGCCGGCAAGTGGATTGACAGATTCGGTGCCCCTCACCCCTCACGTCACCCATCCCCTTGCCTCTCGGCTCGCGCGTTCGCTATACTTCACCCCATGAGTATCAGAAATGCCGCCGGTAAATGGGAGCCGATGTTGTTGGGGATTGAACCACGGGCTTGCAAGGTCTGCAAGGAAGGGCTCTATCGCGACAAGACGTTTCTCAGCGGCGGGTGGTCCCGTTGCGCCTTGTGCGAGGACTTCGTCCACTATACCTGTCTGGCGAGTGGGAAGGTTTCGTTTCTGAAAGCCCGTCCCCGTGTCTGTAAGATCTGCCGTACTGCTCAAGAAGATAGTTCTTCCTCGCAAAAATCAACGACTCCCGTGGCCGTTGGGTCGTGAACTCCACTTCACAATCAAGCGCAGCAGCGGATCGTCCTGGTTGGTGGCATTCCGTTTGCCATGACACAGTCCGGTTCGTTGTCGCGCCGGTGGTTCTCCTCTTCAGTGGATTTTTCACGGCGAATTTCATCCTCAGCGGTTCCTATACCTGGCCAAGAACAAGTCAGACGCTGGCGCTGATCCTCACCGTGCTGATCCTTTCGCGTGAATTCGTCTACAAAGAGCAACTGTCGCGTAATAAGCCGCCAGATCGTGCCTGGTCGGCCGTAGTCTATTCTTGCGTGCTCCCCTATGTGATGGGCCTGTTAGTGATGGTGACTCTGTGGGCGCTGTAGTTTGGCAGGATGCTATAAAAGTCCGTGAAAAGTAAGACGTGAAAAGTAAAATGTTTCGGAGAAAGTGCTCTTGACTACCCGGCGTTTCACCTTTCACGTCTCACATTTCACGAGTCTGTAGGTTGTTGCTTCCGTGTGAGGACAGTTGATGGCGGAGATTATCCGGAGCGGAGCCTTTCTCCAACAATGTTGGTCGGTGCATCCACTCTGTCTGACGGTCAAGCGCGTCGAGCCGGAACGCATTCTGGTACTTACTTGTAGCTCCTGCCGCATGGTGCATCGAGTGACCAGCGATTCGGTCGCCAGGTATGTATCGACAGGGGATTCCTCCGCGCCAGAACCGGATACGGCGCAGCCGGATGGGCTCGTGACGCTCAAGATCTGTTTGAGCGCTCATGCTCCGGCCCTGTCCCTTCGGGAGATGGATGTGTTTCAGGATGCGTTGTGGGTTCGCTGTGCAGAATGCAGGGCACAGTACAACTTGGCGGTCTCTCAGTTCGAAACGCATCAGAAATAGCCTGGTTTGCCTGGCCGATTATCCAGCCAATCGTCGATCATGCCACCACAGTTTACAGATGAAGAAGCGGTCTTGATGGCCGATCGGCGGTTCTTTCTGGCCAAGGCCCAGATCATGGTCAAGATCCGCCAGCTGCTCACGTCTACGCACATTGCGTTGAAAGAGGAGATTGGGGCGGCTAGTCTCCTGACCCCGCCGGACTACAATTCCGCCGGCTGCCAGTTCGTCAAGGGGGAATCGCTCGAATTATTTCCCTACCAATACCTGGACTTTCCGAAACACTTTCACGACTCGAACGCGTTTACTTTTCGAACCCTTTTCTGGTGGGGGCATCACCTTGTGTGCGCCCTGATATTGGAGGGGGTGGGGATTAAGCAACACAAGGCGCGGATATTAGACCGGTTTCATCAGCTCGCCGGGCAGGGGTTGGAGTTGTCGTTGGCGCCGACCCTGTGGGAATGGAAACAAGGTGTGGGGTATACCTTGCCGATCACACACGATCGCAAGGCGCAGATTGCCGCCGTGTTGGCCGAACGGTCTTTTGTGAAGATCGTCCGGTTCCTGCCGCTCACTGATCCGCTGGTACAGTCTGGTCAGATGCCGGAATTCAGTCGCCAGACCTTTCGAGCCATTCTCCCGATTGTGACACGATAGCGAATTACCACGTGACAAGCGCTACCCGAAGGCTGAAGGGGTGCAGGTCTCGGCGATTGCAGCAGAAGTGTTCATGAATAATGCGGGTTAGGGCCGCCAGAATGCCTCCCAATCCTCTTGTCGAATTTGCAGCGCGCGAAATACATCGACCGGAAGATTCGTGGATAACTGAGCTTGGGCTTCATAGCCCGCTATTTGCTTGTGCAGAATGAACGCCATGGCTTTTAAATGTTGAAGGCTCAGCCGAATAGTCGCCACGCGCTCAATCGGCGGTGGGGAACCTGGCGCCACCAGATTTGCTCCGGATACTTGAAAGTTCAGTGTGCATCCTAGTGGTCCGATATTGAGTTGAAATTGGTCGGCATACACATCGGGAACGTCAGCCATACTTCCTCCTTGAGTTTAGTGAATGGAGCTGAGCGATTTTAGCCTTCACTCTGGGATTTGGTCAATGGAGTTGAACTGCGCCGATACCTGTCAGTCGCGGGATTTGTCTCTGATCGGCAACTTGGGTACACTGAGCCCGCTTCACAGGTGAGGTATCCAATCGCAAGGAGGATGACAAGGTGACACAGGCAAGGACACGACTGGGCATCGGTATCGTACTCATGGTCAGTTTACTGATGGGAGCCGGCTGCGGGGGGATCGGGAAAACGGTCTATCTGGACCTTAAACAGAAACAAGCGGCGGCGCTATCCGTCGATCCTGAACCGGTCAGGATCGACATCGAAGCCTTCGAAGATCGACGGGCGGAATGGAGTCGCCTCGGCCAGCGGACCCATTTATGGGGTGGGGTGACCAACTTCAATGTGGCAGGCGAAAGGCCAGGAGAAGTGGTTGCCCAGGTTCTTGCAGATCGACTGAAAACCCGCGGTTGGAAGGATCGGGCCTGGACGGTGCGAGTAGTTTCCGGTGGAGCAACGGCAAACTTGAACGATGCCGACATCGTCATCGGCGGTCAGCTGCTCGACTTCTCAGCCAATGCCAAGAGCCGGATTTTCTCGACGGTGGTGACCGCGAGCAGCAAGCTGATCATTACTGCGAAAAACGTCGGTGATCAGAGTTCGACCATCAGAAGTATCGAGGGGTCACAACGGGAAACCCTATTCTGGTTCAGCGACGAAGACGTGCAGCGGGTGCTGGCGGCGACATTGAAAGACAGTATCGATCGGTACCTCGTCGATACGGTGATCGAGCAGAAGACGTTGCGACCGGCACGGTAACGGCCAGCGAAGAGATGATCGTCTATGCGTGAACATCGATGGGAAACGACCTTCCCTCTGACCTTCAATCAGGTGCTTGCCGTGGGCGAAAGATTGGCCTCGTTGGGATTGAAGCCTGCGGTGCCTGCAAGGGACGTTATCTGTTATGTCGAAGAATGGACGGTCGAGTCCCCGGAGGATTTCGACCAGTTGGACGCATGGTCTACGGAAGATATGACCCTGATCCATGTCCGAGAGGGGTGGAGGGGCGATTTCTTTCTCCTCGCCGGGGCCTACCACACGATCTATCAACGCCATCAGGACGTCGGCACCTACTGTTCCGTCAGCCATCCCTGGCGCATTCGCGAGGCATTGCAGCTTCACGACCAGCGAAGCATGTTGTGGGTCGGGTTTCGGCACGCCCATTCGTTCGTCCGCGTCCGTATTCAGACTCGCGAGGTCATCACGCCGGGCGAGATCTGTGGAGACAGGGAGCGGATGCGCTGGTTGGATGAGCGGAGGGCGGCATTCCTTGAGGCTATTGCCGTGCTGGAGTTGCCGATTGAAACCCATGTCGAAAAGGATGCTGTGGCGCTATGCCTCCCTGACTCCACCATCCCGTTTTTCTGTTCGTGGCCCGACGCGTTCGGCCCTTGCCAGTTCGAATACAACACCTCCGATGCGTTCGAACTCCTAGTGCCGGCCAGCAAGCTTGCCGCGACTTTTGCGCCGGAGCCTGCCGGGGTGAGAGCCTACCTCACGGGATTTTTGGAAGAAGCCTTGGCCGAGTTCCAAGCGATCGAACCAGGAGCTCGTATTGCGTATCGCTGTTCTGTCCATTGCTCCCTCAACGATCTGCCTGTGGTGCTGGAAGTGATTCAGCCTGATGGTCGTCTCTACGCCACGCTGTGTGAATTTCAGACGCAGCTCCTGTTGCCGGAAAGCGACGATGCCTCCGCGATCATCGGCGCCGTCGGGTTCAACGGGCAGTTTCAGATTGAGGCTCGTCTGAACCGGGCGCCACTCGATGCCGACGCCATGGTTGAATGGTTGGAACGGCTGATCGGCCACCCGGTGATATATGCGCCGCTCCCCGCTTTCGTCTAGCAGGATACTGAAAAAGTTCGCCAGTATCGTTCCCTGCCTCCGCCGAAGCGCTTCGCGCAGGCCGGTCGCTTCGCTCAAAGGCTCAACGTACCGAAGTTTCTCGAATATAGGAAACACTTGAAGGACTTTTCCGTTCGCCAAGATTCATTCAAAGGGCGAACGGCCCCACGAAGCGCGGCAGGTACCTCCTCGCCTTTTCGCTCGCTGCGGCCTTGTTTGGGACAAGGCGCGTCTCGGTGCGCTAGGGTTGGGCGGGTGAGAAGTCTGGCCCATTTGAGCATCCTGGGCTCTTGTGCACCAGCGGAATTTCGTGAGATTTCAGCGGTAATTTATGTATGAACCGAGATTTTCCGCAGCCTGCCAGCGGACACCTATTAAATTCCTCCAGCATCGCTCTCGCTTCGCTTCGTCGTGCCGTCATAGGTCAAGGGCTAACCATCAATGGCGCAGACGCTTGGCGTGAATATTCACGATGTATATACGTTTGACAGATGACGAATAGTGAGGGGCTCCTTCGGACTTGCGGCAGCCCTACTCCGGAAATCCAAGTTTTCATTGAACAAACGCCTCAGATTCCGCACAGTGAGGACATGAGTCCTTTCACCAAGATTCAATCGGCTCTGGCAAAGCCGTTCATGCCGGCGGTGTTTTTTATTTCTGGCGTGACCTATGACACCTTCACGCTCACGCGCATTGACCGTCTCATAGACAACCTGATCCTCCTCCTTTATCTCGGGGCTCTCGGTTGTCTCATCGTCCTTACAGGTCGCCTGGATTCGGCGGCGGCGGCACCAGCTGGGACCGAACCGCAAAGTACGGCGCTCACCAGATTCTTGAAAAAGGCTCGGCCCTACTATCCGATGGCGATGCAATTTCTCTTAGGCGGGCTCTTCAGCGCCTACGCCGTCTTCTACTCGCGGAGCGCGACGCTTACACGCACCGGTGTGTTTTTGGGCGTGCTCGTGCTGTTGCTGGTCGCCAACGAGTTTCTGCGAGACCGCCTCTCGAACCTGCGCCTGCTCGTCGCGCTGTATGCCCTGGCGACCTTCAGTTTCTTTACGTTTTTCCTGCCCGTCATGATTGGGACGATCGGGCCCTGGGTGTTTCTGCTGGGGGCCATACTGAGCGCGGGCGTGACGTTGTGTGTGGTGCAGCTGATTTATCGGCACAATCGTGACCGTTCACGTATGGAAGCAGTATTGGTCGGAGGGCCTGCCATGGCCCTCATCGGCATTCTCATCGGGTTTTATTTTATGAACTGGATTCCGCCCGTGCCGCTCTCGATGAAATTCGGCGGTATGTATCGGGAGGTGCAGAAGCATGAGGACCGGTTTGCGCTCAGTTTCGACCGCGAATGGTATGAGATCTGGAAGCGTTCGCAGAGTCCCTACCCAGCCAACGAGCCGATCTATTGTTTCACCGCCGTCTTTGCTCCGGTCTCGTTGAATACCACCGTCTACCACCATTGGTACTTCCGTAAAAACAGCGATAAGCCCTTTATCCATGCCGACAAGATTCCGATCAAGAGTGCCGGGGGCCGTGAAGGTGGCTACCGCGCCTATACCTTCAAGCAACGGCTCGATCCAGGGGACTGGCGCGTGGATGTTGAAACCGAAGACGGCCGGGTTGTCGGGCAAGTATCAGTTGAAGTGGCTGAGCGAGGAGAGACAGGGGCCACGCCTAGGACACTCCTATACTAAATTCTCAATGTTGAATGTTCAATTGGGCATCGAGAATAGTGCATTGAACACTCCCTGGGAACACGAGATACGCCGTTCGACGGGCTCAGGGTGTTCCGAGTCTGTCGAGGGACGCTTCACGAGGAATGTGCGTTCTCGACGAGCCGTCATGAATAATGTGGGCTAATGCCATGAAACGTCTCAGTGGTCTCAAACTGCTTGAAGAGCGAGAGGGTGAGGGACGGGAAGCCCAGAAGGGTGACCGCGTCGTCTACAACTGGAGACTGTTCTTAAGCAAAGGCGACGAGGTTCCGCTGAATGCGAAACAGGTGGAACACCTTCCCAGAGATATAGTTCGAGTCGAAGGAGGCGACACCTTCGTCGACCACAAGACCCTGCTTGGGAGCCGCCAGACAATGGCCGGTGTGGAGCATGCATTAATGGGTATGAAAGCCGGTGGCTATCGGAAGGTGCGCATCAGCCCGCACTTGGCCTATCGCAACAAAGGCATCCCGGGTCTCATTCCGCCAGACGCGGTGTTGATTTGTGAGATCTGGTTGCGCGACATTATGAGCGCCATTCCCTCGTAAGACGTCACCGGGTGTTATATGAACCTTCGCACCTTGGGATCATGTCCCTCCAGCCCCAATTGCGTCTCGACCCAAGCTCAAGACGAAGGCCATTCCATCGCGCCCTTTCGCTATCGCAAATCTCGGGCAGAGGCGAAGGAGGCACTCAAGGAAGTTATCCGTTCCATGCCACGCACGAAGCTCGTCGAGGAAGACGAGATCTATCTCCACTACGAGGCCACCAGTCTGTTGCTTCGCTTCGTTGACGATGTGGAATTTTTGTTCAACGACGAAACCAAGACCATCCACTTCCGTTCCGCCTCCCGCACAGGCTACGGCGATTTGGGCGTCAATCGTAAGCGTATGGAGGAGGTGCGTACGCTCGTGGAAGGAAAGCTTTAACGCCATATGGCATTTCCCTTGGGCATTGCGGACCTCTTGCGTATGATAGTAAAAAACAGGAGGCCGGGACTATGGGGTTTAAGCGAAAAGGGTCGCGTGTCGAGGTCGTCAGGGCCGGCCGCGTGCAGCGGGGGGCTCTCTCGGCGCCGTGCAAAGTCCTGGATGTTAGTGAGACGGGGGTTCGTGTTGAGAGCCGCTTATTTGTAAAGAGCGGAGATATGCTTCAACTTGTGATCGAGCTCGATCAGGGGAGAACCGTGACCTGTGGCCTGCAAGTTGTCCATGTGCGTTCGCCCAGGTTCGGATCAAAGATCACCTCGATCAGTCCGGAGGACAGGGAGCGACTGGCCCATATCTTCGACGATCACGTACAAACAAGTTACTCACGCCGGTAGCCGGTCTTGTTCATTTGGTCTATTTGGTTCTTCTGGTTTGTCCCGTTTGTTCGTTTAAACGAAACCAACTAAATAGACCAGATCAACCAAACAACCAGATTAGTGCGCGGGGCTGGGTGGTTTCGGGCCAAGCCTGGTTGTGTGCTGGAAGACACATTTCGGGCAGGTGTAGTGGACGAATTGCTTGCCACCGACGAGACGTTTCTTCATCGTGACCTGGCACCAGGTGCAGAGACGATCGGGGAGATCAGCTGAAGGCGGAATCGGGTTCGGGATAGAGGATGTGCCATTGGTCATGCGAGGCATTCTCTCCGACCGCTGCGAACCTTGTCAATCAGTCGAGCGGGCTTCAGACGACTCAGGTCGAAAAAAAGTTTCTCCAACCCCTTTCATCTGAAAAATTTCGTGGTATAGTCCGAACCATCAGTTCATGGTCACAGTTTTTCACCCTCCTAACAGAAAGGTTAGAACGTATATGAGTAGCCCAACTGATTCTGAGACCGCGATCTTTCCAACCGAGTCCCCAGTAGCTGATTCCATTGCCCCCCAGGAGATGGTGGGCGATGGGAAGGCGTGGGGACTCTGTACCGCCATCGATCTTCAAGACTGTAACCTCGACCTGATCCGTAATGCCGACCACATCCGCCGCTACGTCGTCGAGCTGTGTGAGCTTATCGACATGAAACGATTTGGCGAGTGCCAGATCGTCGATTTCGGCTCAGGCCGCGTTGCGGGGTATTCCATGGTGCAGCTGATCTCGACCTCGTTGATCAGCGGCCATTTTGCGAACGATACGAACAATGCCTACCTCGACATTTTCAGCTGCAAGGGCTATGACCCTGCCGTGGTCGAGACGTTCTCCAAAGATTTCTTCGGCGCACGTCGCAGTACGACGACGGTCACGCTCCGATACTAGGAGAAACTGGGAGCCGCGGCACCGCGGCTCCCAGTCTTGACCCAAGAGGCTGTTCCCTTCCCTGGAATGATGAATCCCCTCACAGTCAAAGAATTTTTTCAGCGATTCCCCGACCTGCTCGATTCAGAGGCCGCAGAAGATCTTGATGCGGTCTATCAATTCGATCTGAGCGGAGCTCAGGGTGGGCAGTATATTCTTACGATCCGAGAGGGGGCCTGTCGGGTTTCAGAGGGAATACATGAGGATCCTCACGTTGTGCTCTCGATGGCAGGAGAGGATTGTATCAAGGTTTTGACGGGCCAGTTGAGTGGGACCGCTGTTGCCATGTCGGGCCGGCTTAAAATCAGCGGGGACATTGGGTTGGCGATGCAACTGAAGGCACTTTTTCCCACAGTCGGGTAACAACTCCGCAGCATGGCTGAGCGAGATTGGTCGAACAAGGTGGGAGGCCAATCGGTTCACGTCGCGCTTATCTCGCAAGTCTCGCCCTTCACGCGCCGCGGCTCTATCGACTAGCCGGCTCGACCGGTATCCAGTCCACATCCTGTGGCGCCTTATCCTCATGGCGGGGGAACCGTTCCTCTAACATCACATAGATCGTGGGAACAAGAAAGAGGGTGAGGATCGTTGAGAAACTGAGCCCTCCGACGACCGCGCGGGCTAACGGCGCGTTCGTTTCGCCTCCGGTTCCCCAGCCGATGGCCATGGGGAGCAGCCCCAGCACTGTGGCAAGCGAGGTCATCAGAATGGGTCGGAGTCTCGTCCGCGCGGCGGTGACTGCCGCGTCATGCAATTCCCGCCCTCGCCGACGCAGCACGTTCGTATAATCCACAAGCAGGACGCCGTTGGAGACCACGATGCCCAGCATCATGATGATCCCCATCATCGATGTCGTGGAGAGGGTCGTGTCAGTCAGAAAGAGGATCAGGATCACCCCTGGGAAGCCCATGGGGACTGCAAACATGATGATGAATGGATCGATCAGCGATTTGAACTGGGCCGCCATGACCATGTACACGAGGGCCAATGCTAGGACCGTTGCAAACAGCAACCCTGTAAATGTCTCTCGCTGTTGTTGAATTTGACCGGCCAGTTTGATGCTGAAACCGGAGGGGAGCTGGATCTTGGCAATGGCTGCCTCCAAGTCGGCAGCGACGGCGCCGAGATCCCGATCCACCGGATTGGCGGTTACATGGACGACCCGCTGAAAGTATTTTCGGTCTATTTTCACCGGACCGGCATTGAGTTTGAGCGAGGCGACATTTTTCAGGAGAACCGGTTCTCCGCGTTGTGAGGGTAAGAGGATGTTTTCGATGTCTGTGAGATCGTTCCGGTGTTCTTCCCCGAGCCAGGCACTGATGTAGTATTCGTTCCCATTTTGAGGGTCGGTATAGATGATCGGGTCGGTCGGACCGTTGCCGTTGAGTGAAAAGAGTACGGCGGTGGCAACATCCGTTTCGCTGACACCGAGGAGCGCCGCCTTCTCGCGATCCACCACCACGTTGACCTCGGGATAGTTCTCCTCGCGGCTGACCTCGATGTCGGCCAGGCCAGGTATTTGTTGCATCACGCTTTCGACCTGCCGGATAACCACGCGCGCATCGTCAAAATCGTAGCCGTATATTTCTACATCGACGGACTTCTGTGACCCGAAACTGGTGATTCGTTTGATGAGCCCGCCAGGATCGAAGAACATCGCCACGCCGGGGAAGAGTTTGAGGACTTTGGGCCTCACATCGTTCATGATTTGCACTTGGTTCCTGGTCCGCTTGTCCGGCGTGACGAGATGGACGGAGATGCTCGACGTATGGGGACCGGTATTCGGATTGAACAGGGAGGATCGGCCTTGGGCCAATACCCCGGTACTGGAGACGATGGTTTCCAGCTCGTCGGCGGGGATCTGGGCCCGTAGTACTCGTTCGATCTCGGCCACTTGCTGCTCGGTTTTCTCCACTCGCTGACCGACCGGTCCGCGTAGGACGATACGGAACTGGCTCTCATCCGACACCGGTAGAAACTCCGTGCCGATTTTGGAGGCCAGCGCGGCCGAGGCGGCGAAGAGGAGCAGGACGCCCGCGATGAAGCGCCAGCGATGGGCAAAGACCCAGCGGAGCGATTCCTCGTAACCTCTGTCCAATGACTCGTACCGGTTACGGCTCCAATCCATCAGCCGCACGAACCATGCAGGCATCGAACGGTGAGACTCCAGCTCCGGCTTGAGGAATCTATAGCAGAGCGCCGGGGTGACCGTGCGGGAGACAAAGAAGGACGTGAACAGCGAGATCGCGATTGTGATCGTCAGGGGAATCAACAGCAAACGGGCAATCCCAGCGACAAAGAAGATCGGAAGAAAGACGACGACCGTGGTGACCGTTGAGGCCAGGATGGGCATCGCCACTTCGCGGGCTGCTTCCAGGATGGCATCCCAGCGGCGGGGCGATGTGTTGAGGTGCCGTTGAATGTTCTCAAGTTCCACAATGGAGTCGTCGACGAGCCGGCCGATTCCAAGAGCTAAGCCTCCCAGCGTGAACACGTTCAGGGTTTGCCCTGAAAAGTACAGTACGATGAAGGTCACCATGATCGAGAGTGGAATGGATACGGAAATAATCAGCGTGCTCGTGAAATTGCGGAGAAAAATCAAGATGACCGCTGCAGCGAGCAGTGATCCGTGCAGCGCCTGTTCGGCGAGGTTGCTGATCGACTGGCGGATATAAACCGATTGATCGAAGGAAATCCCGATCTTCACGCTGGGCGGGATGCCGATCATCTTTGGGAGGGCCATGCGCAGCGCATCCACCACTGCCACGGTATTGGCGATGGGCTGCTTATTCACCCGAAGATACACGGCCCTGGTTCCATCCGTTCTGACGATATTGGTTTGAATGTCCGACGAATCGGTCACGGTGCCGACATCCCTTACGCGCACGGGGCTGCCCTGTTGGTTGACCTTCACGATCACGTCCTGAATCGGGTCGACGGAGCGGAACTGATTATTGGTGAAGACGTTGTAATCGAGATTTCCGGCCTTGATGTCGCCGGAAGGAAGGATGAGGTTGGAGGCCTTCACGGACTTGACGACATCGAGGATCGACAGGCTTCTGGCGTTGAGCAGTGCCGGATCGAGGTTGATGTTGATCTGGCGGACTTTCCCGCCTTCCACAGTGGCGGCAGCAACATTGGCGATCTGTTCGATTTGCGGGGCAATCGTATTCGAGGCCAGGTCGTAGAGAGCCCGTTCGTCGAGATCGTCGCTAGAGACTGTGACGAGGGAGACGGGGATATTGGAGACGTCGAATTTCACGATGAAGGGTTGGAGAATGCCGGGCGGGAGGCTGTTGAGAATTTGGGTGATCCGCTGCATCACCTCCATCTGGCCGACATTAATGTCCGCGCCCCAGTTGAACCAGATCTGCACCGCGCCGATGCCCTGTTTGGCGAATGACTCAACATGATCGACGTTCGAGGCGGAGCTCACCGCTTTCTCAATGGGATAGACGACACTCTGTTCGATGTCGAGCGGTGGCGCGCCTTTATAGATCACACCAACAAAAGCGACGGGCACTTGGATCTGCGGGAAAAGATCAACCGGGAGCCGCTGGACGGAGGTGGCTCCCAGGATGACCATGGCCAGGGACAGCATCAGGATGCCGATGCGGTTGCGAAGTGCGAGGAGGGTTAGCCACATGATGATGTGAAATGTGAAGCGTAAGGCGTAAAACGTGAAATGTTAGACGTGAAACGTGTGGAGGAAGACGTCAAAGTGGGAAGTCGTTTCACTTTTCACCTTTTACAGCATCCATCGATTGGGTCTGCACCGGGGTCCCGTCGTGCACAAGGTCTTTTCCTGAGACGATCACCTGCTCGGACCCGTCCAACCCCTTGGTGATCTCTACCCAGTTCTCGTAGCGGGCGCCGATTTCTACTGGTACCCGCTGGGCCGTTCCGTCGCGCACAATGTAGACATATTGGGAGTCTTCCAATCGACTCACTGCATCAATGGGAATTTGAATCGCGTTTCGATGCACGCCCACCTTGATTTCCACGCGGGCGAACATACCGCCTTTCAAGATATGATCCTTGTTGGGAAGATCGACCTCGATCGTCATTGTGCGGGTAGCCCGGTTGAGCGCCTGGACGACACGGGTGATCGTGCCTTCGAAAACGCGATCAGGATAGGCCTCGGCGCGAACCTCTGCCTTTTGACCCACCTGGACGAGCGGCACGTCTTTCTCGACGACCTCGATCAGAATGCGGACCGTCTGAATCTCATGGAGGGTGAGAATTCCGCGCGAGATGGTCGAGGTGCCCGCGGTTGTTCCGCTGACATAGGCGCCGAGGTCGAGGTTGCGTTCGGCCACATAGCCGGCAAAGGGCGCGCGAATAAACGAGTAGGCCAGGTTCGTCTCGGCCTGCGCCAGGGCGACATCCATTTGCTGGACCTGCGCGCGGAGCGAATCGAGCGCTGCGGCTGCTGCGTCGTATGCGACCTGGGCATTGTCCAGATCTTGTTGCGAGACATATTGGTCTTTGATGAGCGCCTGCATCCGATTGAGCGTGAGGATGGTGTTGCGGACAGCGGCGTCCTGCTGAGCGACCCTTGCTCTTGCTGCAGCCAGGTTTGCCTTGGCCTGATTGACGGCATGCCGATAGTCCGAGTGGTCGATCTCGATCAGGAGCTGGTTGGCTTTGACCAGGTCGCCTTTCTCGGCGTAGAGCTTGGCAATGTAGCCGTCGACCCGTGAGAACAGATTGACCGTTTGATTGGGGGTAATGTCGGCGGTATAGGTGAGCCGAATGTCGAGATCTTGTTTGAGGGGCGCCGCTGTGGCGACCGTGACGATGCGGGCTTTGCTGGTGTCGGTCTTGGCGCCGCTGCTGAGACGAAATACGACGAGGGCCGTGATGGCAAAGAAAATGATGACTCCGAGGGTGACGATCGGATGTTGCTTGAGGGAATTCACCGTGAGCGCCTCCCCGGCGTCTTATGTCCGGTCGGCATCTTGATCAGCCCCGTGAGGAACAGATCGACATAGGTTGCCACCGTATCCTCATGGGATTGATGCATCGGGACTCCAAAGATTTCATGGAGGAGTCGGTGATGGACGACCATGCCGATAAAGGCGTGGGCTGCCAGGAGGGGATCGACAGGGCGGAACGCTCCGTCTTCAATTCTGGTACGTATGTATGCGGCGAGGTGGTCGTAAAACACTTTGTGGTGTTTGCTGAAGAACATCTCGGATAGTTCGTGCCCCTCCAGCGCGCTAAACAACAGGAGACGCAAGAGTGTCGAGTCGACGCCGGGGCGAATGCGATAGCTCGCGATCATCGTAAATACGCGATGGTCGTCGTGTGTGTGGGCTGCCGCTTCAACCGCTTCAAGCAGTTCGTTCACGGTCACTTTTTCCGCCAGAATCGCAGCGTAGAGCGTCCGTTTCGTCGGGAAATGCTTGAATACTAACGCCTCACTCACCCCTGCTGCTTTGGCAATTTCTTTTGTGGTGGTGCCGTTGAACCCTTTTGCGGCGAAGAGCGACGCGGCGGCCACAATGAGGCTGGCCTGACGATCGCGGGAGGAAGCCCGCAGTCCATTCCTGGTTTCTGGCGCTCGCTTTTTCATGGTAAGTAAGTACTCACTCACCATGAGGCTAGCACGCAGCGCTTCCAAGGGGCAAGCAATGGATAGGAACGAGAGATGTGTCCTGTCAGGCAGGGCCTATTGGTGAATCGAGGATAGGAGGAGTGAGCAAGAGAGATGCTTGACAGGGGAAAGCAATCTGCGTATAAGCCAGAAGCCTTGCGAAGTGGCTCTAGCAAGATGTTGAAAGGTGTGCCGGTTTCCCTTGTTCATTTGCTCTGTTCGGCTTATTCGGTTGCATGAGACTAACTGGACTGATCGAGCGCGCAAGCATAGTTTCCCCATAGCCTGCTAGACCCATTGCAAGGCGGGTATAGTGTATCAGGGGTTGCTGCATGGATCTCACCCGCGTTCAACGGTCGATATATTTCCTCCCGGTGAACTCTCGTTTCCCCTCCCTTGTAGATCACTCGAAACCTAACCCCGAGGCTATTGTCCTTTTTTCCAGTAGCCTGATTCGTATGGGACCGGGGTTAACTATAGAGCCTCAGCGACGGCATCCTAGCGTCATATCAACACAACCAATAAGGAGGAAGTGATGAAGAGACGACAGTTTCAAGCAGTGACTGTAGGTACGCTTGTACTTGGAGGGCTGCTTTTGACGGGCGGGAGCCCAGGGGTCGCAACGGCTGGGGCGCAGAGTACGACTCCCTCCCCGTCGCCGCAGGCGCAACTTCGGCAGATTATGGACAAACTCGATCAGGTGCTCGCGGCCACGAAGAACAACAGTGCTGCAGCAGAGAGCGCTAAGAGCAATAGTGTCGAAGAGAATGACACCACGCGGTGGGACCTGGTGCTGCCGGCGGCGCAACGGTTCGTCGTCCTAATGGCTTTTAACAATGAGGCGGTATTAGACAAAGAAACCGGCTTAGTCTGGGAGAGATCTCCGCAAACAGCTGGGGTATCAGCGGCAACCGCCCGCTTAGGCTGCGCCAATAAAGCGGTCGGAGGGCGAAAAGGTTGGCGTTTGCCGTCTCTTCCGGAGCTGGCCAGCCTCGTGGATCCTTCTGTAGCCTCTCCGGGACCGGCCCTATCATCCGGCCATCCGTTTACGAATGTTCAGTCGGCCAACTACTGGTCGGCATCAGTGCCTGCAGAGAATCCTACTCTTATTTTGGGTGTGGGTTTCAACAATGGTGTGGCGCTTGGCCTCAATAAGGCCTTCGATCAGAGGATATGGTGTGTGCGTGGCGGCACGAATGCAGAATAGAATTGAACTTTGGGTGATTGAGATCATGTAACAATTCGGGGTGAGGAAGTGGAGGCTCACGTTTCTATTTCCCACCCTCGGAAAGATGAACTCGTTGCAGGGCCTCTTTTCAAGAGAAGGAGGTAATAGCGATCGATTGTGCAAGTAGAGGGCAGATGCAGGAATCTGCCCGAGTTGATTCAAACAAAGGCCAAAGCCGGAATCCGCTTCTAACAGGCTGCAGAAAAACTCGATTTATACATAAAACGCCAATGGCGTCTGACCTATGGCGCTGAGGTCAACATAGTCGCAGGATGCTCAAAAAGACCGGACTTCTCACCCGCCCAACCCTAGCGCGCCGAGACGCGCCTTGTCCCAAGCAAGGCCTCAGCGAGCGAAGAGGCGAGGAGGTGCAGACCGCACTTCGTGTGGGCCGTTCGCCGATCGGATGAATCTTGGCGAACGGAACCCCCATCGCCAGTGCTTCCGACATCCGGGAATCTCATTCGGTACGTTGAGCCTCTTAGCAATGGGAGAACGCCGCTGGCGGACTTTTTCAGCTCCTGTTAGCGCATGGATTTGAGTTGTGGCCCAAAGGGAAAGGATGGCTCTGGATGGTGTGCGAAGGGGAGCTTCCTTTGAGTGTGGAGCGGTTCACTTGCTTCCAGATAAAATGGCGTAGTCTCGCCCGTTCTCGTTCCGTGACACGACGAAACTCGATCCCATATTCATCGCGGGCAGTCCAAATCACACGAGCCTCTGAGATGAGAATTAGACGGGACGTCTCAGGAATCGTCAGATAAAGAGTCCGGAAATGTTCCTGAGGTGAAAACTGTGCGCAGCGGAGTTTGCAACCGCTCTCGGACAGATCAAGGACTCGCCCATCGCCAACCTGTTGAAAGCATTCTGTTGCTGAAAAACGAGCCTTGATCTGTACAGGAACCCGGCGGGCCACTCTGCGCTCTGTGATCTGACCCGAAGTGGGAATTGTCGCTCGCGTATCGATCTGTCGTCGCCCGATCATTAAATTCTCCTTGCAACAACGGTCGGATCTACATGGAATGGACGAGATTCGAGCGCAAGAAGTGCGAGAGCCGGTTTCGTTCTCGTAGGTTCATCTTGAGGATTTCAACTCCGAATCGACGTCCGGAAGTCCAAGCCACCTTCGTTTCCATTACAAACAACGGGTCTTGTCCGTCTGGGAGGTAGAGGAAGATTGTCAGTTCCATCCCTTGCCTGACCGAAGCGTTACCGCGAATCCCCAATCCGGTTGGGGAGAGATCCGTGACCATGCCATCTCCCATGAGAACCTCGCCGGAACGGTCTTGGGCCGAGTACATCAACCCGAACTCTACAGGGGGACGGGAGTGTTGCCGCCGGTTTATCGCTTCCGCCACTGACTGAAGCCCGTTTCCAGATGTGGTCTGTTGCCGTCTCATGAAGACACCTCCTTGTTTCTGCTCCGGTCTCAGTTGATTCCGACGCGGCCTGAAGGGTGATGCTGGTTCATAAGAAAAATCGCAGATGGTTTTTCTCCTCCAATGTCAGGGCCCTCATCTCCACCCCAAATCGGTATCCTGCAATCCAAGAGACGCGGCTTTGGGAAATGGCAAATGGCTTGTCCATTCCAGGAAGGTCGATGGAGAGGGCCACTTCTAAGCCGGGTCCGACTGATCGATTCCCCCGTATGCCGATTCCGTTCGATGAGAGGTCAGTCACGACGCCGTCACCGATCAGCATTTGGCCGGATTCCATGTAGGAATAGAACAAGGAGAAGAGAGTTGGGGTACGGCTGCCATGTCGGCGATCGGAATGACTAAGGAGTTTCGCTGCTGTGCCGGTAGAAGCGGCGATGTGATGATCCATAGTTCCCTCCCTGTCGCTGGATCGACGTCTAAATGATACGGAATGCCGTTCGTCGGTTGTCTAGGGACGAAAAACTTATATTTTTCCGGACAACTTCTTGCAACCGCTTCCTTCCCTCTGGTAACAGCTTGGGGAATTTGACTGCGAACGAGTCTCTGGCGACCCAGGACACGAGAACGTCGGCAATGTTCATGGGGGCCTGCCCATCCTTAAGGTCTAGGAGCAGAGTGACGCGGCTACCTCGCGGGCTCGGAGCCGGGCCTAAGATCTTACAACCTGTTTTGGAAAGGTCTTTTAGGATTGCTTCTCCCGTGACAGCACGGCCGCCTACTTGACTGGAATAGCTGATTCGGAACCACATTGCGACACGTGCAGCATACCGCTGATCCAGGAGTGAATGAGCCTTCTGGTTTTTGGTTCCCAAAAATGGGTGAGGCAGCGTCATCGGTATTTCCTTTTCGACATTTTCTCTGCGGGCCCGCCGTGATTCTTCGGTTATCCGCGACAACTTGAGAATACCTCCTCCGAAAATTTCGGCCATACCTCAGTTGGGGGGTGGAGATCCCACTAGAAGAGGAGCCTGAGCAGAGGGCCTCAATTGGCGTGGATATCCTGCAGGGTAGCCGCATGAGACATGTGAGACTGGCAGGAAAGGCAGGATTGGCGGCGTCAGGGCTTGTGCAGCGCACCAGTTGCGCGCGTGAGAAACCAGCAGACTGTTGAGCATTCTGCGAAAAGCATTGGACGGTTAGGTGAGGGGGTGTCAGTCAAAACACGGTGGCTGAATTGCCTTCGGTGATTTTACGACGAAGTTCCTGGCTCTCGAAAAAGATGATGCCGCGATCGGTTTCGGTCTCGTATCGGAGATGCACATCGGTTTCGAACCCAGCCCAGCTATAGAACTTGACGGAGCCGCCGGCGATCTGTCCCGGCGTGCGGTCGAGTGGACCATAGAGCGATTGGAGGTAGGCGAGAATCTGCTCGTGGTTCGTTTTGCCTCGGTAGCGAACCGTGACGCGCATGAACTTGTTTTCGACGGTTGTGAATCGCATGGAATCGACCGTTGCCGGGCCAAGTAAAGGAACTCTGGTTTTCCGCTCATAGGTTTTAAACTGGCCGGCGTCCTCGACGATCATGAAGGCGTCGGTTTCAGAAAGAGTTGCGCCCCAAGCGATTCCCTCGAACCCGTTTGGATCGTTCTGCATGGGCACGGCCGATGCCAGGGTTCCATGCAGGATGAGTGAGAGGACAAGGGAGATGGAGGATACGCGACTGGCCCAAAGGCCTCTGTTGGGACTGGGGGGCATGTTACTCTGCAGAGTCGGTGATGTGGTCGTTGAATAGAGGGGCCAGGGTCCGGCTGTCGATGAACACGAATCCCCTCTCTGTGTTCGCATGGTACGTCACGTTGATCTCCGTATCGGTTCCGCGCCACGTATATTGCTGATTGAGCCCCCGCATCATCTGTCCTGGGACACGGTCGAGGGAGCCGAACTGCCGCTCAAGATAATTGATGATCTGTTTGTGGCGATCCTCACCTTGATAGTGGATAGTCACTCGAGCGAATTGCTGATCAACCGATAGCAAACGGACGCGTTCGACGGAGATTCCGGCATAGGATGGAGGGCCTTCTTTCAATTGGTATTCATTGACGTGCGAGCCTGCTCGTGTGACTTCCAAGTCTGCCCTTGTGGACAGAGCCACACCCCAAGTCAGGCTCTGAAACCCGTTCGGGTCATTCACCATTGGTACCGCATAGGCGAGAATGGGGCAGCTCATACTGAGCAGGACGATCAGGAAGAGAAGGGGCCGGTTCATGTGATTTGTTTGCCCTTTAATCATATTGGAACGCTACCATGGCCGATCACATGGCGCAACTCCCTCAGTTTTGTTGAGAATACCCTGAGGCATAGCTTATAATGCGCCGGTTTTCCATGTGCGTAGCGGCGAGGATCTGACCGGATGATTGAAAGCGATGTGTTTGTCCAGGCCCTGCAAGATATTGGGGTGGATTTTTTTACGGGGGTTCCGGATTCAATCTTGGGCGGCATCATTGCCGAATTGATGGAACGGCGCCTCTACACTCCGGCGGTGCGCGAAGATGAAGCCGTAGCCATGGCAGCCGGGGCCTATATGGCCGGCAAGATTCCCGCCGTCTTAATGCAGAACTCCGGTCTTGGGACTTCGCTCAATACCCTGATTTCCCTCAACTATATTTATCAACAGCCTTGCATCCTGATCGTATCCTGGCGTGGTCAAGGGGGTAAGGATGCGCCGGAACATCTGGTGATGGGCGAAGTCATGCCGCAGTTTCTCGATACGATGAAGATCCCTCACCGGACATTGACGGAAAAGACTGCCATCGACGATTTGAAGTGGGTAGCCGAAACGTTTATGAAGAAGCGGATCCCCGTGGCGCTGAATATTACAAAGGGTGTCGTGAGGGGGTTGCATCCGTGACGGACGTGAAACGTGAAACGTATTTCGTGAAGCGTGAGGACAACCCATGAGGCCGGAAGAGGGGACCATGCAGAGCCGGGCTATGGCCATGGCGGCCTTGTTGGAACTGCTCACCGACCAGCCCGTCATTATTTGTAATGGGTTTCCGTCTCGCGAGGCGCAAAAGATTGCCGACCGGCCAACCCATTTTTATATGATCGGGTCGATGGGATCGGCAGCGGCGATTGCGCTCGGCGTGGCCTTGTCGAAGCCGAACAGACAAGTGATCGTCTTCGACGGCGACGGGAACGTCCTTATGGGCATGGGGACGCTTGCGACAGTGGGGGCATTGAAGCCCAAGAATTTCATTCATGTAGTGTTCGATAACGAAGTGTATGGCACGACCGGTAATCAGCCGACGATTTCCAATGTGGTTCCGCTTGAAAAGGTGGCGAAGGCGGCCGGATATGTGAACGTCGAGCGGGTGCGGGAACGCGAAGATCTTGTCTACGAGTTCAAAGACATGTTGAAGAAAGACGGGCCGAGCATGTTGCTGGTGAAGGTCAACGAGATGGTGGAGGATGCCGGTCGCGTAATTTTGGATCCGCCGGACATTACGAAGCGGTTTATGCAGGCAATCAAGTAATTTGTGAGGGGTAAGGCGTAAGGGGAAGATAGACGAGATGATATTATTGAATCCAGGGCCGGTCAATGTGTCGGAGCGGGTGCGGCAGGCGCTGTTGCGTCCGGATGTCTGCCATCGGGAGTCGGAATTTACCGAACTCCTACACGGGATACAGGCGAAGCTGCTGAAGCTTTTTGTGCCAGGGGCGGAAGAGGAGTACGCTGCTGTCGTATTGACTGGATCCGGTACTGCAGCGGTGGAGTCCGCCGTGATGTCGGCGCTCCCGCATGGTAAGCGGATGCTGGTGCTCAACAACGGCGTGTACGGCGAACGCATTTCCCAGATGGTCGGCCTGTATCGCCTGGGGGTGTCCGAACTCAAATACGATTGGACGACCAGGCCGGATCCGGAGCGGTTGAGGCTAGCGTTGCGACAACATCCGGAAGCTCATGCGGTGGCCATGGTTCATCACGAGACGACCACCGGGCTCATCAATCCGGTCAAGGAGATCGCGGACGTTGTGGACAGCCAGAATCGGGTATTCATTCTCGACGCGGTCAGTGCCATGGCAGGCGAGCCATTGGATATCGCCGGCCCTCACATCTATATGGTGGCCGGCACGTCAGGAAAGTGTATCCAGGGGTTCCCTGGGGTATCCTTCGTGCTGGTCCGCAAAGGGTTTCTCGAGCGGATGCGGGGCTACCCACGTCGGTCGATCTATCTCCACCTTACTCAATATGTAGATGACCAGGGTCGCGGGACGATTCCCTTTACGCCGGCTGTGCAGATCTACTATGCGTTCGATGAAGCCTTGACCGAACTCATGGAGGAAGGGGTTGCCAAGCGGATTCAACGGTATAAGAAATGCGCAGCCTTGATCAGAGACCGGATGGCGAAATTTGGCGTGAAGCCACTCCTGACTCCCGAGAGGCTGTCCAACACCATCACCGCCTATCATCTTCCCGATGGCGTGACCTATCAGGCATTGCACGATCGCCTGAAAGAGCAGGGTTACGTGATCTATGCAGGCCAAGGCAAGCTTGAGAGTAAGGTGTTCCGTGTGGCCAATATGGGCGCTCTTACGGAAGCGCAGTTGGTGGGATTTCTCGACGCATTTGAACAAATTTGTGGCACAGCATGAAAGCCATTATTCTTGCAGCGGGAGTCGGGAAGCGCCTGTGGGAGGTCACGCAACATCGCCCCAAGTGCCTCATTGAGATCGGGGGCCGGACCCTGCTACATCGCTATCTCGCCTCCCTCAGGAGTGTCGGGATTCACCGGGCCGACATTGTTGTGGGCTACAAGCAGGAAATGATCCGTGCGGCTGTGGCAACAAACGACTGTGGCGTGCGTGTGAATTTTCTTGTGAACGAACAGTTCCACCGTGGCAGCATATCTTCGCTCTGGATCGCGCGCACCTCGTTGGACGACGACGCGATCGTCATGGATGCGGACGTGCTGTTCCATCAAGAGATCTTGCGCCGGTTGGTCGAATCTCCCTATGAGAATGCGCTGCTTATGGACGACACGGTTAAACAGACCGGAGAAGAGTGCATGGTCGTGGTCGAAAGCGGGCGTGTAATTGCGTTGACGAAGAAAATGCCTCTACGTTACGACTATGCGGGAGAAGGCGTGGGGTTTCTCAAGGTTCGGCATGCCGATGCGCCGTACGTGATCGCATCGCTCAAGGATCATGTGGATCGAGAAGCCTGGCAGATGGAATACGAAGATGCGCTGCTGGGGTTTTTCCGCGATGTGAGAGTGGGGCATGAGAAGATCGGTGGACTTCCCTGGACCGAGATCGATTTCGTGGAAGATGTGACGAAAGCGGAACGAGAAGTTCTGCCGAGGCTGTAACAGGAGAATGTCACTGGTCAACGGTCAACGGTGAGGGAGATTCTAGCGAGACTCTTTCCCTTGGCTCATGACGAATGACCTGTGACGGTGTTTCAACATGAGTGAGAGTACAGTCCAAAAGCAAACAGGCCTCCAGGGATTGAGCACGGCGATTTTGTTGCCGTCGGTCAGCCTGTTCGGCGAGGCGACTGAATTGTATGCAGACGAGGTGGGCCCTCTTACCAGCGTGGTGGGCATCGGCCTTTTTCAGCGGACGGTGCTAACCTTACAGCGCGCCGGCATTCGACAGCTCATGGTATTGGTCGGGCCGGAAGAAGATCAGCTCAAACAGGCCTTGGGTAAAGGACCGCGTTTGACCATTCCCGTTCGCTGGATGCCGATTCGTGAGTTTCCTCTGGATGATCCTCGCACTTGGGAAGCGCTGGCGGCTGAAGTTCCAGGCTTCTGCCTCCTTTCCGGCGTACAGGGTGTGTTTGCGAGCGCCTTGATCGAGAGCCTGCGGCATGAGGTGCAGGAGGGGCAGGTAATCGTTGTGGCTCGCTCAGATAACGAGCGAGATCGTCGGCCACGCCGGTCGACGGTACGCATGAAAGTGCAGGCTGGACGCCTCTGCTCAATAACATCCAGACAGGACGACTCGGCGTTGGTCGCGGCTGATCTGGTTGTATTTCCCGCCAGTTTCATGAGCGCAGCCGGTCAAGTCGATGTAGAGACCGGTGTGGCGCCGATTCGTCGATGGCTTGAACGGGCGGCAGTCGACGGGCATGTGCGGGTGCTGACCACGGAGGGGAACAAGTCCCACTGGTATCAGGACGTACGAGATGTTACCGACGTGCGGGCTGCGGAACTGAAGCTCTATAGCTCTCTGAAGGGTGAGTTCGAAGGTTTCGTCGACCGGTTCTTCAATCGAAAGGTCTCCCGCTGGTTCACGCGTATCTTCCTTGCCATCGGTCTGTCGCCGAACGTCATTACGATCCTGGCGGCCCTCATCGGGTTGATCGCGGCCGCAGGTTTTGGCGTTGGAACATACAGCGCCGGTATTGCTGCTGCGCTGTTGTTTCAACTGGCGGCAGTCATCGACTGTTGCGACGGTGAAGTAGCCAGACTCACATTCACCGAATCTCCGTTCGGTGCCTGGCTTGATATTGCGATGGATAACGTGGTGCATATGGCGATCTTTGCCGGCATTGCCGTGGGCTCCTATATGCATATGGCGGGGAACGACGGCGCCTGGGTGCCTCTTGCTCTGGGTTCAGCAGCGGTTCTGGGAAATGGCCTCTCCTTCTGGCTCGTTACCCAAGCGCAGAAGATCAAGTCCGCAAGTGAATGGAAGACTCCGGTGCAAGCCGCCTGGTCCGACTTCATGCTCAAGAACGTCGCGAGCCGAGATTTCTCGGTCATCGTTCTGATTTTTGCCGTGATCGGCAGGCTGGACTGGTTCCTCTGGATGGCCGCGGTCGGATCTATGCTGTTCTCGCTCCTGATGCTCTGGGTCATCAGGCCGTCAGCCACGACCCGTGCGTGACAGCCGAGCAACCTGGTCCACCCCCTTGCTGAAGAGGGGGACATAGAGATACGCTCACCGAAGACTTGTCTGTGTTTCTCACCCTGGGTTCCTAGCCTAGCGTGTTAAAACTTCTCCTACTCGTCATCGGTTTCCTCACCCTCATTCTCCTTGTCTGGAATATTGGTCCCGGGCGTATCTATGAGGCGGCGTCACAACTCGGGCCGATTGGGCTGTTCGTCCTGCTGATTCCGTCCACCGTCATGTACGTCGTCGAAGCCTACGGTTGGAAGATCACCTTGGGACCTTCGGCGAAGAACATCCCGTTCTGGCGTGTGCTCGCGATCCGGACTGCCGGCGAAGTGGTGAACATGACGACGCCGACGGCCTACGTCGGAGGCGAACCGCTCAAGGCCTATCTGCTCAGCAGACATCGAGTACCGATTGTAGAGGGACTTGCCTCGGTCGTCATTGCCAAAACGACCATGACGATTGCCGAAGTGGTCTTCATCCTCATGGGCATCGCACTCGCGTTCTGGAGGGTCGGCGCCGACAGCTCATCCGGGCAGAATATAGCAGCGGCGTTGGTCAGTGTCGGCGTTCTGGTGCTTGTGACGGCGGCGCTCGTGTTTGTGCAACAGCTAGGGCTCTTTACGTGGCTATTAGAATTTCTGAGAAAGATCGGGCTGAAGATTCACTATCTGGAAGCGCGCGAGGAGAAACTGAGGTCGTTGGATCGAACCATCCTGGATTTTTACCGTGACAACCGCCTGACCTTTTGTTTCTCCATCGGTCTGTTCTTTATCGGTTGGATGGCAGAGGCGGTGGAAGTCTATATCATCATCTATTTTCTCGGCGGTCCGGCCGTGGCGCTCTCAGCTATTTCCATCAGCGCCCTCTCAGTCTTCATAAAGAGCGGCACGTTCTTCATCCCCGGCAGCCTCGGCGCTCAGGACGGAGGCAACATGCTCTTGTTGAGAGCCTTCGGTTATTCCGATGTTACCGGTATCACCTTCGCATTGATCCGGCGGTTCCGCGAGTTAGTATGGATCGGATTGGGGCTGCTGTGCTTAGCTCTCGCCGGCGGGATGGCAAAGGTTATTCGAGAAAGCCGCGCTGACGACTTAGGAAATAGCTTCTGACATCAGTCGAGTCTTTTGGCAATTAGACCGTCTGTCGTGACCCATGCTCAAGCTTGCTCTCCTCTTTGCCGGCCTTTTCGCACTCTGTCTGATCGTGTGGCATATCGGTCCCCAGCGCATCTACGGGGCGGCGGCGCAACTTGGGCCGGTCGCGCTCCTCGCCATACTGATTCCCTCCACCGTTATGTATGCCGTTGAAGCATACGGGTGGAAAGTCACGCTTGGCCCGTCAGCCAAGGGCATTCCATTCTGGCGTGTATTCGCGATCAAGACGGCGGGTGAGGTGGTGAACCTGACGACGCCGGCAGGCTACATCGGCGGCGAGCCGCTCAAAGCCTATCTGCTGACAAAGCATCATGTGCCGATGGTCGAGGGTCTTGCCTCGGTCGTCATTGCGAAAACGACGAAGACGGTCGCCGAGGTGCTGTTCATACTCTTGGGCGTCACACTCGCATTTTGGAGGGTCGATAACGACGGCTCATTGGAACAGACGGTCGTCGCGGCGCTGGTCAGTGTCGGCATACTGTTGTTCGTGACTGCGTCGTTGGTGTTCGCGCAGCAAAAAGGATTCTTTACATGGCTCTTGGAGTGTACTCGGAAGATTGGACTCAAGATTCGTTTTCTCGAGGCGCGTGAGGAGCAACTTCGGTCGCTGGATCGAATGATCCTGGAATACTATCGCCATAATCGGCGGGCCGTGTACTCCTCAACCGGATTGTTCTTTCTGAGTTGGATGGCGGAAGCATCGGAAGTGTACGTCATCATCTGGTTTCTGGGAGGGCCGACGCTTGTCCTTTCGGCCATCTCTATCAACGCCCTCTCGGTCTTCATCAAAGGCGGAAGCTTTTTCATCCCCGGCAGCCTTGGCGCCCAAGACATCGGGAATTATTTATTGCTGAAAGATTTTGGTTACTCCGACGTCGCCGCCGTGACATTTGCCCTCCTGAGGCGATTTCGGGAACTAGTATGGATCGGGATCGGGCTCCTGTGTCTAGCGGCGCTGCGTGGGCGCGCGGCGGGAATTCAGGAGCATCGCACGCTCGATTCAGGACATGGCTCCTGATACAATCCCTCTCCTCTTCTTCATCTCAGGCAGCTTCGGTTCCGAAGGTGGAGGAAATGTGTTATGGTTGAAAAAGATTTGGATATTCCGATTTCACCGGCACCACCTTCGCGTTTCTCCGTCGTTTGCAGGGAGCGGGCCTGGATTGGAGAGGGTTATTCTGCTTGACCCTCAGCAGAGGGCGGTCGGCTATAATTCAGGAAGGCAGTACTCGTAACCCAGATAACGGCTCCTAACACCCGTTTCCCCCATACAGCCGATACTATAACCAAACCTCTAAGAGCTTCGCGTGCTAAGACTATTCCTACTCTTCGTCGGTCTGCTTACCCTCTGTCTCATCGTGTGGCACGTCGGTCCAGGGAACATCTACGATGCGGCGGCGCAACTTGGGCCGGTCGCACTCCTCGTCATGCTGATCCCTTCCATCATCATGTATGTTGTCGAAGCGTACGGATGGAAAGTCACGCTTGGCCCATCCGGGAAAGATATTCCGTTCTGGCGTGTGCTTGCGATCCGGACAGCCGGCGAGGTGGTGAATATGACCACGCCGTCCGGTTACGTCGGCGGCGAGCCACTGAAGGCTTCCTTGCTCCGGAAGCATCATGTGCCGATGGAAGAAGCGTACACCTCGGTCATCATCGCAAAGACGACGATGACGATTGCTGAAGTGTTGTTCATCCTCTTCGGCATTGCGCTGGGTGTGTGGCTGCTGGGAGGGAACGATTCCTCCGGTCAGACCGTCGTTGCCGCACTCTTGAGCGTGGGCCTGCTGGCATTGGGGACTGCGGCATTTGTGTTTGTGCAGCGGCAAGGACTCTGTACCTGGTTCTTAGAGTTATTGCGGAAGGTCGGACTGAAAATTGCCTATCTCGAAGCGCGTGAAGAAAAGTTACGCTCGCTAGATCGAGCGATCTTGGAATTCTACCGTCACAAACGCCCGGCCTTTTATGCTTCCACCGGACTATTCTTTCTCGGTTGGATGGCGGAAGCGTTGGAAGTCTATGTCATTCTCTATTTTCTCGGTGGTCCTGCCATGGCGCTTTCTGCTATCTCTATCGGCGCCCTCTCGGTCTTCATCAAAGGCGGAACCTTCTTCATCCCCGGCAGCCTCGGCGCCCAAGACGGAGGGAATTTGCTCCTCCTTGAGGCCTTCGGCTATTCCGGCATCACCGGCATTACCTTCGCGTTGCTCCGGAGGTTTCGGGAGTTGGTATGGATTGTGGTCGGGCTGCTGTGTCTAGCAATGATGGGCTGGCGGGGTGCGAGAAGTGAAACTCTCGCGCCCGATTCAGGAATGGTTCCTGACCCCTTTCTCCTTCCGCGAGTGGCTCCAGCCGCTTCAGGAGCCGGCCTGGATCGGAATGGGATTGCTTTACCTTCGATAGCTGGGAAGAATGGGATCGAGCAGGGACCAGTCTAGTCCGTATCGTTCATGAACAGCTCTGCTGCCATTGTGGCTTTGTTGCGGCGGCGAGCTCCTTGGTAGTCAGCTTATCGCTCGGTCACCCGACGTCCTGCTCAAGGGTGTATCGGGGTCTCACGGCTCCGCGCGCCTGTCTCGCAATGCAATAAACCGCAATGAAATGATGCGGGCTAAGATGCTACGCGGTCTTCTTGGATTGCGTGGAAGCGTTGAACCGTCCGTTCCCATATAAAATCGTGCAGCCGGAGGTTTGCGGCAGTTTCCACTTGGAGGAACTCGATCCCGGCCCGATTGCCATCTATCCACTGTACGTGGGCGAATTCAATCGGCAATGACTCTTGCTGATCGGGGAGCACCAGGCGCAACGCGATGTCCTCGTTTGCCGACAGCGGCTGATCAGTTTCGATCATGCATCCCAAAGGCGAAAGATTTGTGATTGTCCCTTCGCCGACCAGAGTCGACAGCATACAGTACATCGCAGAGCAGGTAACTGGCAGGCGGTAGAAACTGCGGTGGTATGGTCTCCTGATCATATGTTTCATCATGGGACAGAGTCTACGCCGACTAGGGGCTGGGGGGAATTCCCCATTAGAAGGGGGGGGCTCCGATGTCCTCCTTGCTCGCAGAACGCGCACGATCAGAATGTGCTCGTTCGATGCGCGCCCCCTCACTTTCTCTCTTGTCACAGCAGAGGGTATGTCCGACGAAGTAATAGGGGCGGTGCTTTACGGTGCGAAATGATGGTGCTACTATGTCAATACGCTGTGGTACCAGTTATGGAGGTGTGCGCATGGTGAAGAAATTGACGAAGCACGGCAACAGTTTGGCTCTCGTGCTCGATCGTGGAGTCCTCGATCTCCTGGAGATCGATGCAGACACCCCCCTCAACATCAAAACGGACGGGAGATGTCTCATCGTGACACCGGCTCAGACTCCTGCACGGCAGAAGAAGTTCCAGGCGGCGTTGGCGAAGGTGAATCGGCAATACGGCCCGGCATTAAAAAAGCTGGCGGAGTAGGCGATGGGTCCGCAGTTTTTGACTCTCGACGAGGTCATGGACATTCATTGCGACCAGATCAAGCGATACGGTGGCACGCTTGGGGTCCGTGATGTCACACTTTTGGAGTCAGCTCTTGCGGCGCCTCAATCCGGGTTTGGCGATCAGTATCTTCACGGCGATCTCTTCGAGATGGCTTCAGCCTATCTTTTTCATGTGGTACAGAACCATCCGTTTTTCGACGGGAACAAACGCGTTGGGACAGCTGCGGCACTCACGTTTTTGGAGCTGAATGGAGTGGAGACCAAGATCCCCAACCAAGCTCTTGTGGCTACGGTGCTCGCTGTCGCCCAAGGGAAGATTGAAAAGTCTGCCCTCGCGGACTTCTTTCGCGAACACGCTAAATCATAGTCATCCTTGTCGTCCTTAGCCGCTGCTCCGGTGATTCTGCCCCCAAGAAGAGGAGAATACAGCCGTGTTGCCGCCGCTAAAGCCAGAGCCCTGTTGCTTGCCCTAGGAGCCTGTTCGACATTGGCCGTTCTACTGCGGCGAACGATCCACAGCCATCTGCATCGTTCTCTGCCCTGAAAAATCCTCAACGTATTCCGGTGAATACGCCTCCGGTTTTTCAGGGCCTGCGGCCTCGCATCTGGCCGCGTCTCCTTCGCCTCGCCACGAAGCCAATGTCGGACAGGCTCCTGGCGAATCGCCGCTTGACGCAGCAACTAGTTCCGTTCCGACTGATCGTCGAACGGAACGTCGAACAGGCTGCGCCACCCGTAAGAACGGGCCACGAGGTTTTGCTATGGCAAAAACCTCAACAGGGCTCTGATGCCCGCAACGTCAGCACGACTGCCCATGAGGAATTAGGACAGCGAGTGAGGGGATGGGAACCTGATGATCTTCTGTGCTCGCGCAACGCGCGGCCTCAGAAGGAGGAGTGGGGAGCCGCCAGACCATCCTTCTTGCTCGCGGAACGCGCACGATAAGAATGTGCTCGTTCGACGCGCGCAGTGAAGGACAGTCCTGCGGCTCACCTTAGAGTAAAGTGAGGAAAATCGAAAGGGCCTCGCTCGACGGCCGCAGTCGAAAGCCCCTCACATCCTTGCTTGGCCGGCGATGAACTGGGGGAGGGTAAGCGCCTGTACGCGCAGTGGTAGACTGCCTTGCGTTCCCTCAATGGGGAAAATTGAAGAACGGCGTATCTCTCAATTCTGGATTGGACTAGGCGGGCTCTCATCCGTGGGGGTGTATAGTAATTCAGGATGGCCGTACTAATGATTCAGGAAATTGCTCCGAGCACTTTTCTCATTTTGTCTGATGCGACACCTTGCTAGGAAATTTGTCACTTCCAAGGGGGCTGCATTCATTATCTCAATTAGGCCCTTGATGGAGCTCTTGAAGGGGCTGTAGAATGACGGGCATTTTGAACGGATTTAGGTACAGTTAAGGTCAAATAATATGCCACTGCGTTTTCCCATAGAGGATCGTCCCCTCCTAGTTAAGTTTTTTTCCCTATCAAAGACCTCCGTAAGATCTCTCGTCAAGTTCTTGCAGAGAGAACCTCCGGCCTTGATGTTGAAAACTCTGGCGGCGCGAGTTTCACAGAAAATCAAGGTTAGTCCACGCGATGCTTCTCAATTACTCGGCGTGGTGACCAACTTCTTTTCAGCTTTTAAGAACTCGGGGCTTGGCATTGAGGATTTCCTAGTTGAGTTTAGAAAGGCACTAGAAGAAACAGGAGAGGCTGAACTCCATTTTGAAGACCGACGGTGGAATGAACATAAAACTCATCTAGTCCAGATCTTAAAATGTGAAAAGTCCATTGGCGTCACGTCAAAGGCTTTGAGTGTGATGACCGATCATGCAAGGGTCTTCAGGGACGCGAGGATTCTTACAGATCTTCGTCCGGTATTTGGTCCAAATCCAAATGAACCGCCAGATGCGGCGGTTATAGTCCATACGCTAAAGATAGAGCATATGGCAGATCATGAACATAAAGAATTTTTTGTCGCCCTGGATTCTCTTGACCTTGATCGACTAGAGAAGCTTGTGCGGCGTGCTAAGCTTAAGGAGCGAGGTTTGAAGAGGTCTTTTAAGCACAACAAAACTTCTATTTTGGAGCCCTGCTAATAACACGATGTTTGCCGAGTCTCCCACAGAGTATCCCCCTAAGGAACGAGATAAGACGTTCAGGTGGACATATTGGACTCGGAAGAAAAAAGAAGTAGGGAAATGGAATGTCAACCGTGTCGCCTCATCCAAGCGGATCTCTGCCTCAGAATGGATAGAGTTTGAGCCAGCCGCGGCATCTGGGAAATGGCTATCCCATGATTGGGGAGCGGGAGATGAAAGCTATTTTCTTCGAGTAAGACTTGCAGATGTTGAAAATGCGAGTCTTAAGAAAGCTATTGCTGCGTCACGATCGTTGCTCGTATTGAAGCCTGACTGGGATGGAGAGGGGAGCCCAGGGTACACTGAGAATACATGGCAGAGAATGGAAAGGTTTCTCATTGACCATAGCGCATATCTACAGAAAACCTATGGAGTTGATGCTCCAATTCCAGAAATTCATCCAGGGCCTGATGGGAGCATTGATCTTCTCTGGAAATCAAACAGCTACGAGTTGCTAGTAAACATTCCCACTAACCCCGATAGCCCTGCAAGCTTCTATGGTGATGACAAGGGGAGTCTGTCGATAAAAGGAAAGCTGCATCCCTCAAAGTTCAATCAAGGGCTATTACAGTGGCTAATGACCAATCAGAGCCCGTAAATATGTGGCAGGCCGAGTTTATCCCAGATGGTCACGACCTGTTCATGAGGGTTCATCGGCAGTGGACCAAGAATGGAATCCCTATGCCTGGTGCTTTTCAAAACCGTGATGGTGGAATGTCGACTGACTGGAGTCAGTATTCAACTGCTGAACAAACACGAAGTCGTGGGCGTACCCCTGCTGACAATGGGGTCGTAAAGATTAGCGTGGGTAGTGTGAGGGGCCTTCCAAGCCAAAGAGTAGAGCATACCCCGGAGCTGAACAATCGTGCCCATACTGATGTTTTTGGCGAGAAAGATGAAGAAGTCCGCTTGAAATTTGTTCGTATCTGTAGTTGGGTAATTAATCCTCCTAGTAATCCTTCAAGACGAATTTCTAAGTGAAAATAGAGAAACTCTTGGCTGTGTCTGTAGGCTCTGGGATTACAGAAATGCTTCAGACTGTCTCACAACTTCTCTGTTGTGGTTGGATCTTGAGGAGCCATCGTTCGGCTTCGGCTGTCCAGGTCAGCTCCGCCATGTCTTGATGCGGCGTCCAATCTCTTTGTGGCTGATCGTCCTCCCTGCATCGGAGTCCGCAAGTCCTCTCTCAACCATCCGTGCAAATGCCAGCCCCCGAAGGATTTCATCGTACGAACTGTCGTCCGGTTGGTCTTGCAGAATCTTCGCGATCTGTTCCTTGGCGGAAGGCATCGTGACCTCTCTTTGCGGGGCTGCTGGAATTTGACGCTTCGGTCGAAGGCCAATTCCCAGGCATTGTGTTTCCAAGAATAGTGGGAAGCCCTTTGATTTACAAGCGATCAGGGGGTTGTTAGTATGCCGCGCGTGAAACACTTTCTCGTCTTGCTGTGGGGCATGGTCGCGATCCTCGGCGCTGTCGGCCTTTCCTTTGTCACAGGCCTTGTCAATCCCAATGAAAAGGTAAACGGTCTTTGGCTGGTTGTGGCCGCGGCATGTATCTATGTGCTGGCCTTTCGCTTCTATGGACGTTGGATTTCGCGGCGGGTGGTGGAGCTGAACGATCAGCGTGTGACGCCGGCGATCCGCTTGAACGACGGTGTCAATTTTCACCCCACCAATAAATATGTGTTGTTCGGTCATCACTTTGCGGCGATTGCCGGGGCTGGGCCGTTGCTGGGGCCGGTGCTCGCAGCGCAGTTCGGCTTTCTTCCCGGCTTTCTCTGGCTGGTGATCGGCGCGGTGCTGGGTGGAGCGGTGCAGGATTTCATCATCCTGGTGGCGTCGATGCGGCGGAATGGCCGCTCGCTTCCTGAAATCGCGCGAGATGAACTCGGCCTTGTCACTGGCACGGCGACGGCAGTGGCCGTGCTGTTCATCGTCATCGTCGCGCTGGCCGGGTTGGGTTTTGCTGTCGTGAATGCGCTCTATCTCAATGCCTGGGGCACCTTTACGATCGCGATGACAATTCCCATCGGCCTCATCATGGGCTTCTATCTCCAACGGTTTCGGCCCGGTCAGGTGGCGGAAGTCTCTCTGCTCGGTGTGGTCTTGTTAGTTGCGGTGGTCATCCTCGGGCGGGTGGTCGCACAGTCCTCGGTTGCCGGCTGGTTTGAACTCGAGCGCGCGACGTTGGTCTGGGCATTAGCCGGCTATGGGTTTCTTGCTTCTGTCTTACCTGGCTGGATGTTGCTTGTGCCGCGCGGGTATCTCTCCACCTTCATGAAGCTCGGAGTGGTGGTATTGCTGGGGGTGGGTGTAATTCTCATGGCGCCGACGATTGAGATGCCGCGTGTCACGATATTTGCCAGCGGAGGCGGACCGATTATTCCCGGCACGCTGTTCCCTTTTCTCTTTATTACCATTGCCTGCGGAGCCGTGTCTGGCTTTCACGCTCTGGTCTCTTCCGGGACTACGCCGAAAATGATCGAGCAGGAATCCCAGGCCACAGTCGGCTATGGGGCGATGTTGCTGGAAAGCTTCGTCGGGGTGATGGCGCTCATTGCTGCCTCGGTGTTGATTCCCGGTGACTATTTGGCGATCAACACGATGCTCTCGTCCGATGCTTTGGCTGCGATGGGTTTTCCCACCTCACGGATTCAAGAACTCTCGCAGCTCGTCGAGGCGGAGGTGGCGGGCAGGCCTGGCGGGGCTGTGTCTTTGGCGGTCGGCATGGCCTCTATTTTTTCCGCGCTCCCTGGGATGTCCGGGTTGATGGCCTACTGGTACCAGTTTGCGCTGGTGTTCGAGGCGCTGTTTATTCTCACGACGATCGATACGGGCACGCGGGTGGGGCGCTATCTCATTCAGGAGATAGGTGGGCGCTTCTACCCTCCGTTGCGGCGGATGAATTGGTGGCCTGGTGTGGCTGTGAGTAGTGGGCTGATCGTGGGAGCCTGGGGCTACCTTATCGGTACCGGCAGCATCTCGACACTCTGGCCGATGTTTGGCGCCGCGAATCAGCTGCTCGGCACCTTGGCGCTCTGTATCGGCACGACGGTATTGATCAAGATGCGAAAAGCTCATTATCTATGGATCACCGCGCTGCCGATGGTATTTGTCGGGACCATCACTTTGATCGGATCCTATGAGATGTTCCGCCTGTTTGTGGCTAAGGCATCTTCTCTTACCGACAGTGGACAGGCGTTTGCCCTGTACTTGGATGCGGGGCTCGTGACGGTGGTGGCCTTGCTCGCGGTGATCGTCTTGGGCGATAGTATCAGGCAATGGTATGGCTATGTGATTTTGAAGCGGCCTTTCACGAGCAGTGAGGTAGTGGTGATGGCGGGTGGAAGCTCGCCGGGGAGATTGCGGGCGACGATAAGCCAGGACGAGGAGCGGCGACTGCAGTTGCCCGGTGGAGGGTGCTGCTAATGATTAGCGGGAAAAGCGAGAAGGGCGAGACAAGCGCGAGAGGCTTGTCTCGCTAGTCACGCACGTCTCGTAAACAGCGGGGGGAACTATGGCTGAGCAATTTTCGTTCGATGTGGTGTCTGAAGTGGATATGCAAGAGATGAGGAATGTCGTCGATCAAGCGACGAAGGAGATCAAACAGCGGTTCGATTTCAAAGACTCGAAGACGGAGATCACATTGAAGGAGAAGGAAAAGGAGCTGTCCCTAGTCTCCGACGATGAATATAAGCTCAACGCGGTGATTGACATTATCAAGGCTAAGTGCGTCAAGCGCGGTGTCTCGCTGAAGGCCTTCACCTACGGGACGATAGAGCCGGCGCTGAGTGGGACGGTGCGGCAGGTGGCGAAGATTCAAAATGGGATAACGGCGGACAAAGCAAAAGAAGTGACGAAGGCCATCAAGGAATCAAAGTTGAAAGTGCAGGCGCAGATTCAAGGCGAGCAGGTGCGCGTGTTGAGTAAGAGCAAGGACGACCTTCAAGCGGCCATGACATTTCTCAGGGGCAAGGATTTTGGGATTGATCTGCAGTTCACGAATTATCGGTGAAGATACACTGGACATGGTCAATGGATAATGGTCCATGGTTGATGCTGCGAACAGGCCTTCTCCCTCATTGGCCATAAACCATTACCCATCAACCATCACTCTGATGCGCCATGTGGCGGCATTGTGTTGCGCGTTCTCATTGTTTTTACTGCCTCTAGAGGGCTGCAATCGCAGCGATGCTATCGTCGTGCTCCAGCTCCATCCGAAGAATCCGGACATCATTTACGTCGCGACGAACGATTACATCTATAAGACGCGCGATGGGGGCCAGACCTGGACGAATTTATCGCAGGGCATGAGCCACTCGCGCGTGATTTCGATGGCGATTGATCCGACTTACCCTGCCACTGTGTATGCGGGCACGAAGGGTGATGCGGTCTTTAAGAGCCACGATGGCGGTCAACGCTGGGCTTCAATGCGTTCCGGGTTAGACGATGCCACGATCTCGTCGGTGGTCAATCAATTTGTATTCGATCCGGCGGACAGCAATCATATTTATCTCGCTACGACGATGGGTGTGTCGGAAACAAAAGATGGCGGCGAGCATTGGGTGAAGAAAATGGAAGGGATGAAGGAGGTGCTGATGGTGGTCACGCTCGGCATGGATCCCACGAGGCCGGGGATCTTGTATGCCGGCACGAGCGGGGGCGTCTACAAAACGGTCAATGAGGCAGGCCTTTGGGAGAAGGTGAACAACGGTCTCGTGTCGCCTGACATCATTAAGTCGTCGCGGGCGCTCAGTGTCACGGCGGTGCTGGTTGATCAGTTTGAGCCGGATACGGTGTATGCATCCACGCTGACGGGGCTGTACAAAACGATGGATGGCGGGAAAGCTTGGGTACGGATTGGACAGTCCCTGCAAGACCAGATGCTGTTTTCGATGATCCTGGATCGCACGAGGAAGGGCGTCATTTATTTGGGCGGTCGGGAGGGCGTCCATCGAAGTGTCGATGGTGGAGCGACTTGGAGTACGCTGAATAAGGGGCTTGCGACGCTTAATATCCGATCGCTCGTACAAAGTCAGACCGATCCGGACATGTTCTATGCGGGCACGAACGGAAGCGGCTTGTATAGGAGCAACAACCGGGGTGAGACGTGGGAATCGGTGCCGACTACGTTTCAGAGCCAGTGAGGGAGATTACTACTGCGGGCCGGTGCCGCGTTCTTGAATAGTGGAACCGACAGCGGAAGAACCGAAGGAGGAACCAACCGTCGAGTCTCCGAGGCTCGATCCAACACTGGAGCCACCGAAACTCGATCCCACCGTTGAGTCCGACAGGCTGGATCCCACAGTGGAACGTTGCAGCGATGAGCCGACCGACGACGACTCTTCGCTGTTGAGTCTCGACTCTCCGATCGAAGGCCCGGCGCGACCGGTTCCCCCAATGGCGAAACCGGCAGGACCGGATGAGCCGATGTCGTGGCTGCTTCGTGAGGAGGCTCCGACCTCTTTGCCCGTCACGCCTTGGCCGCCGATTGCGTTGCCGGTCTTCGGTGTCTTGCCGATGTTGGGCCCCGCAACAGGGGCGTTGCCGATATTAGGGCCTGTTTTTGGTCCTGTTGATTGCTTCGGCGCCTGGATGTCTCGCTCCAGGGATTCTTCCATCTCGCGAATGGCTTGGGCTGCTCGACCTGATTCTTCAAGATCTCCGGACTCACGGGTGTTGCTGACGGTGCCAATGCGATTGAGTGTGGCGCGCAGCTTTCTGATGTCTGATCGGGCCTTTGCCACCGGCGGAATCATCTCGCGCAGCATGTTGCCCCGAGATGCCAATGAGTGATTGGACAGCTTAGCCTGCGTGGACTTGAGTAGATCATCCACCTGATCTCCCATCTCTTCGATCTGTTGAAGTTCGGAGAGATCGGTCTTGCAACATTCAAGAAATTGTCGGTACCGGCTTAGGAATATGGAGACGTCGCTCTGGAGGTTTTCGACTTTGAAATCCACCGGCTCTCGCTGGGGCAGTATCAAATCGCCCTCCGGGCCAGCTTGTTTTTCATCAACGAGGGGTATGCAGCCTGGTGCCGGCCTTGCGGAATACTGTTGGTCTGCCTTGCGATCGGGACAGTAGTAAATGGTTGAGGCTGATTGAGCGAAGTCGGCGAAGAGCCAACCGAACGCCATGGCCACAATCAGAAAAAACTGACGTCTGATTTGCATAGCCGTATTCTTATCCTGAAATCAGGGAAATGCAATCAAACCGGCGGGATTCGCATTATTGACTGTGAAGAACAACCCTGAAGACTGCGGGTTGCCGTGCAAGCGAGCGAACGTACCGTGCAGCTGACACTGGATTGTGGGACGGGCAGTTCCTTCAATCGCAGTAGCAGGCAAAAACTATCGCCAGAGTTTTCTCTTTAAATAAAGCTGAGCGTACGACGCGTGCAAAGGGCTCGACCTGGGCGTTTGTCACCCATTCCATCCATATCTTGTGGAGAGGATCCTCCTGACATACCCTCCCTTGGGTGAATGTAGGAGCTGCAGACACCTGTCTAACTTCAAGGTGCTAGCCCAAGAGACCGGGCTGAAACAGCCAATAAGCAGAATCTCATAAGTCCATGAATTTGCTGTTGACAAGTCTTTGAGTGAGTGTATACTGCGTCGGGCGTGGGAGAAAGTGGGTGAGTCTGGATAGTTAAAATTTATGGATGACCGCCATGCTCCCGTCATGCACCAAGAGGTGTTGCAATGGCTTTTAGGTGACGGTAGGAAGGTCTTCCTTGATTGCACGGTGGGATACAGTGGGCATGCTGAAAAACTGCTTATGGGAAGTGGCCCAGAGGGGAGGCTTATTGGTCTCGACCGGGACAGATCAGCCATTGAAGCTAGTCGGCAAAGGCTCTCGAAGTTTGGCACTCGCGCCACTCTGATTCAGGGGCATTTCATGGAATTGAAACAGCACCTCTCAGCCCAAGGATTGTCGCAGGTCGACGGAATTGTTTTTGACCTCGGTGTGTCGTCGCCTCAACTTGATGAGCCGACGCGCGGGTTCAGTTTTCAGCACGACGGGCCCCTCGACATGCGTATGGACCAATCGGTGGGCGAGACGGCGGCTGACTTGATCAATCAATGGCCGGAAGCGCAATTGGCCGACGCCATTTTTCAGTTCGGTGAGGAACGGTTTTCCCGACGGATTGCCCGTGCCATTGTCCGTGCGCGTGAACGTCATCCTTTGGCGACGACGAAGGAGTTGGTCTCCGCAATCGAGGGATCGGTCCCGGCGAATTATCGGCATGGTCGCCTCCACTGTGCTACCCGCACATTTCAAGCGATTCGCATTGCAGTGAATCAAGAGCTTGACTGCCTTGAGCCGGCGTTACGCGATGCAGTCGACGTGTTGTCTCCCGGCGGTCGCCTCTGCGTGATTTCATTTCATTCGCTCGAAGATCGGATTGTGAAGCACACGTTTCGGGCGCTTTCAAGCAAGGACCATCCTGCATTGATGGTGCTGACTAAAAGACCGCAGGTCTCCACCAGTGAAGAATCGGGCCGGAATCCCCGCTCCCGCAGCGCCAAGTTGCGGGCTGCCCAACGGGTGTTCAAGGAGGGTCACTCATGAAGACGTTGACGATTGTGGCTGGCGTACTGCTGATCTTCGTATTTGTGTGGGAGCGTGTCGATGTCGTTCGGGTTGGGTATCAGATTGAGCGATTGAAAACCCAGAAAGTGTTACTCGAGCGGGAGCGAGATCAATTGCAAGTGAAGTTTTCTGCGCTGACGGCTCCCGAGCGGATCGCGAAGGTGGCGACGGAGAAGTTGGGGCTGGTTCCGCCGCAGCAGGGACAAGTGCTGATGGTGCATCTGCCTGGAGTAGCCCCCAGGCTTGCGCTCCCACCCGTAGCGCAAGTCCGCCTGGCGAAGCATGAGTCGAACGGGAGGGAAAACGAGTGAGTGCAGGCCCTTCTCGCGGTCGTCGCTATGTGATGCTGCTCCTGTTCCTTTGCGGGTTCAGCATTATCGTATTTCGACTGGTCACGCTTCAAGTACTTCAGGCGGCAGAGCTGACGGTCAGGGCCGACAGGCAGCAACAAAAGACCGTGTCTTTTGAAGGAGCCAGGGGCATGGTGTCGGATCGGCATGGCAAGGTGCTTGCGATGAATGTGGAGGTGCCATCCGTATTCGGCGTGCCCACTTCGCTGGAGAACCCATCGGCTGTCGCGCGGCATCTTTCCCCTGTGCTCCGTATGCGAAGCGAGGAGCTTGAGAGACGGCTTCGGCAAGACAAGAGTTTTGTATGGTTGGCGCGAAAGGTCGAGCCTGAGCAAGGGCGCCGGCTCGAGCAGTTGTCGTTGGACGGCATCGGCGTGGTGATGGAGGGCCGGCGGTTTTATCCCAAGGGTCCGTTGTTGGCCCATGTCCTCGGATTTTCCGGGATGGACGGGCAAGGGCTTGAGGGCCTCGAGCGTCGATACGAGTTGCATCTGCATGGAGAAAAGCGCGTCACGGTGTTGCAGCGCGATGCTTTAGGCCGCACGGTGTTTCCCAAGGGCTTGGCGGAGCAAGCGCCGACGCCGGGACATGCCCTTACGCTGACTGTCGATGAGGTCATCCAATACATTGCAGAAAAAGAATTGGAAGAAGCGGTCACCCATTCCCGCGCCAAGTCTGGAACGATCATTGTCATGGATCCACAGTCTGGTGCGATTCTTGCGATGGCCGTTAGCCCACGATTCGATCCGAATGTTGTCGGAGCGTTGACGCCAGATCGGTGGCGCAATCGCGCTTTGACGGATACCTACGAGCCTGGGTCGACCATGAAGGCGATGGTCGCGGCCGCGGCGCTTGAAGAAAAAGTGATGACACCCGGTTCAATGGTCTTTGGTGAAAACGGCCAGATGGCGATCGCCAATACGACGATTCACGACCACGAAAAGCTGGGGTGGATGACGTTTTCCGAGATGATTGAAAAGTCCAGCAACATCGGCGCTGCGAAAACCGGTATGGCTCTGGGAGAGCAGCGGCTCTATCGCTATCTCCAAGCGTTTGGATTTGGCCAACGTACGGAGATCGATCTGCCAGGCGAGGTGAGCGGGCTTCTGAAGGCTCCCAAAGACTGGGGTCGTCGATCATTGGCGTCGATCTCGATGGGGCAGGAGGTGGGAGTGACGCCTCTTCAGATGGTGTCGTCCGTCGCGACTCTCGCCAATGGGGGCGTGATGATGAGGCCCTATGTGGTGTCGGAGGTGCGCGATCAGAAAGGTCGCTTGCTGAAGGAGGTCTTACCCCAAGTCAGGCGTCGAGTGGTGTCGCCGGAGACGGCTCGGACGATGACGACATTATTGGAAGGTGTGGTGACGAATGGGACGGGAACCAAGGCGGCTATTCCAGGCTTCCGCGTGGCGGGTAAAACCGGAACCGCGCAAAAAATCGATCAGCGGACCGGCGCCTATTCCTCTACGCAGTTTGTCGGATCTTTTGTCGGCTATGTCCCGGCAGAATCTCCTCGCTTGGCAATGATCGTAGTCCTCGACGAACCGCAAGGCGAAGCCTGGGGAGGGACAATAGCGGCGCCGGTATTTCGGCGGGTCGGGGAGCAGGTGCTCACCTATCTTGGGGTGTCCAGAGAAGACACAGTGAAAATTGCATTAGCGATGAAGGACCACTGACGACCCATGGCGCGTGACCCCATTACCCTCGCACAGTTGCTTGCGGCGCTTCGCGGGCAAGTTGACGTTCTGGAGCAGCGCCGCGATGCGAGTTGCCCGGTGCGGTCGATCACGGACGATTCAAGGGCTGTCACAGAGGGGAGCCTCTTTGTCGCGGTCAAGGGGGAGCGTGTCGATGGTCATGAATTTGTCGAACAGGCCATCAAGGCCGGCGCAGTTGCGGTGGTGGCGCAGGGGGCCGTGCCATCAGGGCCATTACCGTTCGTGCGGGTGGCAGATTCCCGCAGGGCGCTCGGTCTTCTCGGCAGCCGGTTTCATGGGGATCCATCTACCCACCTTAAGATGATCGGCGTGACCGGCACCAATGGAAAGACGACGACGACGTATCTTTGCAAAGCACTACTAGAGGGGGTCGGCAGGCAGGTGGGGTTGATTGGCACAGTGGGGTATCAGATCGGGCAGGAGACACTTCCTGCCTCTCACACGACGCCAGGCGCCCTCGACCTTCAGTCGCTGTTGGCGAAGATGGTCGAGCGCGGGCTTACAGCTGCCGTGATGGAAGTATCTTCTCACGCCCTCGCGTTGGATAGGACGGCAGGCTGTGAATATGACGTGGCGGTCTTCACGAACCTTACGCAGGATCACCTCGATTTCCATCGCACCATGGACGAGTACTACGAGGCGAAGCTGCGACTCTTCACCGGATTGGGTGGGGGGCAGAAGTCGGGAAAGCGCGCCCTCGTCAACATGGACGATCCTCGCGGCAAAGCAATCAAAGCGGTCTGCCCTGTCCCGGTCTGGGGCTATGCGCTACATAGTCCTGCCGACCTGAAGGCCGAACGAGTCCGCCTCTCGCTTGCCGGAACTAGGTTTACTGCGGCAACTCCTGCCGGTTCGTTCACGGTCGAAAGCCGGTTGGTCGGAGAGCACAACGTCTACAACTTGTTAGGGGCCGTCGGGGTGGCGCTGCACGACGGCGCGACATTCGATCAGATCCGCGAGGCGGCAGCCAAGATTACCAATGTCCCAGGACGCTTCGAGCGGGTTTCTTCCGAACAGGATTTTACTGTCGTCGTCGACTATGCCCATACCGAAGATGCGCTGCTCAGGTTGCTGACGACGGCCCAGACGTTGAAGACCGGGCGAATCATCACGGTGTTCGGTTGCGGCGGCGATCGAGATCGTGGGAAGCGTCCCAAGATGGGGCGCGTTGCCGTGGAATATAGCGATGTAGTGGTCCTGACATCCGATAACCCTCGAACCGAAGATCCGATGGCGATCCTCCATGAGGTAGAGATTGGTGTGCGCGACGCACTGGTGAGCCGAAATCATGTGCAGTATCGCTTGGTGCCGGATCGTCGCGAAGCGATCGGCGCTGCCATCCGAGAGGCGCACGGAGGCGATATGGTGCTCATTGCCGGCAAGGGGCATGAGGACTATCAAATCATCGGAACGAAGAAATTTCATTTTGATGACCGGGAAGTGGCGCGCGAGGCGATTCAACAATTGCGGGATTGCGCATGAGAGTTCAGGTCATGGCTGGGACCACGCAAGGTGAGGAGTCCATGGGACTGTTTACGGTCGACGAATTACGAGAAGTGATCAGCGTGAAAGTCCTCGCGGGGCAGGATTCGTTATCGGGGAAGCGCCGGATCAGACAGATCGGCACGGACTCCCGATCAATTCGCCGCGGTGATCTGTTTGTTGCGCTCAGCGGCGATCGATTCGATGGTCATGAGTTCGTGCCGGCTGTGCTTGCGAAGGGCGCAGCGGGAGCCATTGTTCACGATGAATACCGTCTTCCCCGGAACGCCGCAGCCGTGCGCCGGATCGAAGGGCCGGCTGGGCCTTTTCTCCTTGGCGTGCGCGATCCGCTGTTTGCCTACCAGCAGTTAGCGACCCACCATCGCAGTCGATTCCATATTCCTGTCGTGGCGGTGACCGGGAGCAACGGCAAGACGACGACGAAAGACATGGTAGCAGCGGTGATGGCTCAGCGGTGGATGGTGTTGAAGACCGAAGGGAATTTCAATAACCGGATCGGCGTGCCCGCCACCCTGTTTCGTCTCACGGCTCGCCATCGAGCGGCGGTTATTGAGATGGGAGTGGATCAGCAGGGGCAGACGACCAGGCTCTGTGAGATTGTCAGACCCACGATAGGGGTGATCACCAATATTGGCCCGGATCATCTCGAGTTTTTTGGAAGCATGGAAGGATCGGCTCAGGCCAAGGCGGAATTGTTGGATCCTCTTCCGGCCGATGGCACAGCGGTTCTGAATGCCGACGATCCCTACTTCGACTATCTTGCCGCACGGGCGCAATGCCGTGTGATGTCCTTTGGGTTTTCGGATATGGCCGATGTCCGCGCGAGCGGAGTCACGTCCGATGTTCGATTAGGCACAACCTTTCGACTGCACCTTCCGGGGAAAATCCGCCCCACAGTCGTTCGAATCAAGGTGCATGGAGCCCACAACGTCACCAATGCGCTTGCCGCGGCGGCGGTAGGCGCGGTGTTGGGCATGTCCGGGTCGATGATTGCCCAAGGATTGGCTCGATTCCGTCCAGCTGCGATGCGGTCGCAGGTTGTGACCCATCACGGCGTCCACATCATCAATGACTGCTACAACGCCAACCCTGCGTCGATGAAGGCGGCGGTTCAATTGCTGGCACAGTGGAGTCCTGCGCGTGAACGGATTGCCGTGCTGGGCGATATGCTCGAGCTCGGTCATGAAACAGGCAGGATGCACCGGGAGGTCGGACGGTTTCTTGCCGCTCAGGGGCTGTCGCGGCTGATCGTCTGCGGGACATTGGGCCGGGAAATCGCGGATGGGGCTCGCGCGGGAGGAATGGCTGGTTCGCGGATCGACGAAACCATCGATGCGGCAACTGCGGCCGATCACCTCAAGAAGATTGTGCGGCAAGGCGACGTCGTATTGGTGAAGGCCTCTCGCGGCATGAAGATGGAGCAGATAGTGCAGGTTCTGACGGGGATGAGGGCAGTCATTAAGCAGGCATCGTGAAGGAGTCGACGCCAACCTCACGCAAGCGTGTGCGGTCGGACGGGCTCATTTTTAGGTAAAGACCGCATGCTCTACAACTGGTTGTATCCGTTTCATACGGAATATTCGTTCCTGAACGTCTTTCGATATCTGAGCTTTCGGATCATCTATGCGGCCGTGACCGCGTTCCTGATCGCTTTTGTGCTGGCCCCATGGGTGATCAGGAAATTGCAGGAAATTAAACTGGGCCAGCAGATTCGCGACGACGGTCCCAAACGTCACTTGGCGAAGAGCGGTACGCCCACCATGGGCGGGATTCTCATCCTCTTCGCGGTGGTCCTCTCGACGCTGTTATGGAGCGATATCGCGAAGCCCTATGTCTGGCTTGTGCTTGCCGCCACGTTGGGGTTCGGTGCGATCGGATTTGCCGACGACTATCTGAAATTCATTAAGACTCGATCGAAGGGATTATCGGCAGGACAGAAATTCACTGCTCAAGTGGCGTTGGCCTTGGTGATTGCCCTGGTTCTCTATTTTCTGCCCGGCTATACGACCAAGCTCAGCATCCCATTTTTCAAGAATTTCGTTCCGGATCTCGGTTGGTTCTATATCGCGTTCGCCGTCGTCGTGATTGTCGGGAGTTCGAATGCCGTTAATCTGACCGATGGTCTCGATGGCCTCGCGATCGGTCCGGTGATGATCGCCTCATTGGCCTATACGATTGTGGCCTACGTCGCCGGACATCGGCTTATGTCGGATTATCTGCTCATTCAGCATATCGAGGGCGCCGGTGAACTCGCGGTGTTCACGGCATCCATTCTGGGAGCCAGTCTTGGATTTCTCTGGTTCAATACGTACCCGGCTTCCGTGTTCATGGGCGATGTGGGCTCGCTTCCCTTGGGAGCCGCGCTGGGTACGGTTGCGGTAATCAGCAAGCACGAGTTGCTGCTGCTGATGGTCGGCGGAGTATTTGTGATCGAAGCGGTCTCGGTTATTTTCCAGGTGATCTCGTTCAAGGCGCGCGGGAAACGCATTTTTCTCATGGCGCCCATCCATCACCACTTCGAAATGAAGGGGTGGGAGGAGCCCAAGGTCGTTGTGCGTTTGTGGATCATCGCCATCCTATTGGCCCTGCTCAGCTTGAGCACGCTGAAACTACGGTGATGGCATGATGGGAGAAGCAGCTGTGGAACTTGCGGGAGCGCGTGTCACGGTCATGGGACTTGCCCGAAGCGGCGTGGCCGCTTGTCGCTTGCTACAAGCGGCGGGGGCGCAAGTCACGGTGGCTGATCGGAAGGAACCGGCGGACCTGAGATCAGCCCTCGAGAGCATCGACTGCGGCCATGTTGGCGTGACAGTCGGGGCAAGGTACGAGGCGTCGCTCGATGCGGCGGATCTCGTGGTGATTAGTCCCGGAGTGCCATATCGGCTGGCCTCGCTTGAAGCGGCGCGGCGGCGCGGCGTGCAAGTGATCAGTGAGTTGGAGCTGGCCTCGCAGTTTCTTCGGAGTCCCCTCCTGGCCGTCACGGGAACGAACGGCAAGAGCACGACCGTCACCCTGATCGGCAAGTTTTTAGATGAGAGCGGCAAACGGGTATTTGTTGGGGGGAATTTGGGCACCGCCTTAAGCGAAGCGGCAGTGGAAGACTATCGTGCAGGACAAGCGGGGAAGCCGAGTCCCTATGACTATCTCGTGGTGGAGGTTTCCAGTTTTCAGCTGGAAACGGTGGATCGGTTTCATCCCTGGATCGCTTCTCTGCTCAACGTGACGGTCGATCACCAGGACCGTTATGAGTCTCTGGATGAATACGTCGCGGCGAAACAACGGATCTTTCAGAACCAAACCGCGTCGGATTTTGCCCTCTTCAACCTCGACGATGATCGTGTGGCCGCGCTGCGCCATCACGCTCGTGCGACGCGTCTTGGGTTTACAACAGCATCGACGATCCACCCCGATCTGTCCGGGGGAACCTATCTGGAAGGCGACAGGATCGTGACGACGGTAACAGGTATACGGCAAGAGATTTGTGGCCGAAGCGAGATTCGCATTATCGGCAGGCACAATGTGGAGAACGTCATGGCAGCTGCGACCTACGCATTGCTGTGCGGCTGCCCTCTCGACACCATTCGTCGAGTCATCGCAACGTTTCCTGGACTCGAACATGCCCTGGAAATCGTTCGCGAGCGTCGGGGGGTTCGATTTGTGAACGATTCGAAAGGGACGAATGTCGACGCGACACTCAAGGCGTTGGAGAGTATCGATCAACCGATTTGGCTCATTGCCGGGGGGCGGGATAAAGGCGGCGACTTTTCGCGGCTTGCTCAGGCGATCAGCCGGCGGGTTAGGCGCGTGATTCTCATCGGGGAAGCGGCGCCGCTCCTTCGGCAGGCATGGGAGGGTGTTGCTACTGTGACTGACGCCGCTACCTTGCGGGATGCCGTTGACCTGGCGGCGCAGGGGGCATCGTCGGGAGATGTCGTGTTGTTGTCTCCGGCCTGCGCCAGTTTCGACATGTTTGCGGACTATCAAGACCGTGGTCGCCAATTCAAGTCATTGGTCCATGCCTTACCAGCGTGACGTGCAAGGCGAGGGAGGAGCGGTTCTGAACCATGGCGCATCGATCGGCGGGGACCTTGGCGCTCCCATGGTCCCAGCCCAGCAATCAACGGTCGGGAAAACAACGGGTGCCGGCAGACCATACCCTTCTGGCGGTTACGATGATTTTGGCGTTGTTGGGGCTCGTCATGGTGTTCAGCGCGAGCGCGATCGTGGCAGGCAACCGGTTTCAGGATTCCGGGTTTTTTCTGAAGCGGCAGATTGCCTGGCTCGCATTCGGTTTGCTGTTGATGCATCTCGCGTCGCGAGTGGACTACACGGTTTGGAAAAAACTCTCCGTGCCGATATTGATCTGCATGGTGGGGTTGCTCGTCATAGTGCTGGTCCCGTCGATCGGTGTAGCGGCCAAAGGGGCGCGGCGATGGTTGCGGATCGGGCCGATCTCCATGCAGCCGGCAGAAATGGTCAAGCTTGTGGTGGTGATCTACATGGCGGCGTATCTGGCCAAAAAAGGAGAGAAAATCGCGTTATTTCGCGAGGGCCTGCTTCCGGGCCTGATCGTGATCGGACTACTGAGCGGGCTGGTGTTGTTGGAGCCGGATCTTGGGACGGTCGTGGTGCTTGGGTTGGTAACGGTCGGGATGTGGTTTCTTGCCGGAGCGCGGATCCCCCATCTGTTGGCCTTAGGGCTCGGTGCAATTCCGGTTGCGCTGGCGCTGGTACTTGGTTCCAGTTATCGGCGCCAACGGCTCATGACGTTTCTTGCTCCATGGAAAGATGCGTCGGACGGCGGATTCCAAATCACTCAATCCTTCCTGTCCTTCGGCAGCGGCGGTCCATTCGGAGTGGGATTGGGCGAAGGAAAACAGAAACTGTATTTTCTTCCGGAGGCGCATACGGACTTCGTCCTGGCGCTGGTCGGGGAGGAACTGGGGCTTATCGGGACCGTCACCGTGATCCTACTGTTTGCATTTTTTGTGTGGCGGGGGTTTCAGATTTCTGCGCGCGCGCGAGTGCCGTTCGGCCGTTATTTAGGCATGGGCATTACCCTGCTGATCGGCGGTCAGGCGTTGGTGAATGCGGCCGTGGTGACTGGGCTCTTACCGACGAAGGGGCTCACCTTGCCGTTCATCAGCTACGGAGGGTCGTCGCTGGTTGTCAGTCTGATCGGCGTGGGGATCTTGCTCAGTATTTCTCGCGATCGGCATGCGGGCGGTTATCGAGGCGGACGAGGCGGGTTGGATCACGGATGACGATCGTCATCGCAGCAGGAGGAACCGGTGGTCATCTCTATCCTGCTGTGGCGTTGGCGCGAGAGTTTCTCTTGCGTGATCCTGCGGCCAAGGTACTCTTTGTAGGGACGGCGCGGGGTCTTGAATCGAGGGTGCTTGCTCACGAGGGATTTGAGCTGGCAATGATCAATGCCAAGCCGGTGATGGGCAAGGGATTGCTTGGGGCGATGGCAGGTTTATGCGCTCTGCCGGTCAGTTTGGGTCAGTGCCTGAATATCCTGCGATCGAGACGGGCGGATCTGGTGATCGGGGTCGGCGGGTACACGAGCCCCATGATGGTTCTTGCTGGAGCCTTGACCGGGGTGGCGCGGGTGATCCTTGAGCCGAATGCCAATCCCGGCATGGCCAACAAAGCAGTGGGCGCATTTGCCCAACGAGTGTTTCTCGCATTTGAGTCGGCTGCGGACTCGTTCGATCGGGCCAAAGTACGAGTGGTGGGAACGCCGATTCGAAAGGCGTTTCTGGAAAGCATGCAACAGAGCCGGGAGAAGTCCGGGGCGCCACATTTGCTGATTTTCGGGGGAAGCCAGGGGGCGAAGGCGATGAATATTGCGGTAACGGAAGGATTGTCGGAGCTGATGGCACAGTTGCCACAGCTGACCGTGACCCATCAGACCGGCGAGTCCGACCATGCTCGGGTGGCTGAGGCCTATCGTCGCGCCGGTCTCTCCGCGCGGGTGATGCCGTTTATCTATGACATGCCTGCGGCGCTGCGAGAGGCGGACCTGGTTGTGGCGAGAGCCGGCGCGATGACGGTGGCGGAACTCACGGCCTGCGGTAAGCCGGCCATCCTCATTCCATTGCCGTCCGCCATCTACGACCATCAGACGAAGAATGCCAAGGTGATGGAAACAGCTGGGGCTGCCGTGGTGCTTCCGCAATCTGATCTCACAGGTTCCCTGTTGGTCCACACAGTGGCGGGAATTCTCGGGAGTCCTGGTCGATTGCGCGCAATGAGTGAGGCTAGTCTCTCTCTTCGACGAATCGATGCGGCAGAGGTCATCGTTCGCGAATGCTATGCACTCATGGGAGGTCATCATGATGTCAACCGGTCTGTCGGAGCAGCGGGAGCCTAAAGTTGTTGGGCAACGAAGACAGGAATTGCAGTCCTATCCACCGGTCGTGGGAGTAAAACGCATGTCGATGTTTCGCAAAACGCAACAGATTCACCTGGTCGGCATCGGCGGATCGGGGATGAGCGGGATCGCCGAAGTGCTGTTGACGATCGGATATAAAGTCACCGGCTCTGACCTGCAGGCTTCCGATACGACGCGGAGACTGCAAGAGCTCGGCGGGCGTATTTTTATCGGCCATCAGGAATCGAATGTGGGAGAGGCTCAAGTGGTGGTCATCTCCTCCGCCGTGTCGGCGCAGAACCCTGAGGTTATAGCGGCCAAGGCGAAGCAGATTCCCGTGATCCCTCGGGCCGAGATGCTCGCGGAGCTGATGCGGCTGAAATTTGGGGTCGCCATCGCCGGCGCCCACGGAAAGACCACGACCACGTCGATGGTGGCCAATGTCCTGGCGCAGGGTGGGTTGGATCCGACAATGGTCATCGGGGGCAAAGTGAATGCGCTGGGGAGCCATGCCCGCCTTGGTCGGGGCGATCTGCTCGTGGCGGAAGCCGATGAGAGCGACGGGTCGTTTCTCCGTCTGTCCCCAACCGTCGTCGCGGTCACGAATCTCGACCGGGAGCATCTCGATCACTACGGCAGCATGGAGCGCATCAACGAGTGTTTTCTCGAGTTCATCAATAAGGTGCCTTTCTATGGGTTGGCCGTATTGTGCGCCGACGATGATCGGCTCAGGGTTCTCTTTCCGAACATCGTGAAGCGCTACCAGACCTACGGGCTCAGTGAGCGTGACGGCGTTGCGCCGGATTTTTTTGCGACAGACATCACGTTGAATCAGTGGGGCAGCGAATTTCGCGCGCAATTCCGTGGGCGCAATTTAGGCCCATTCCGTCTGGCGGTACCGGGCCGACACAACGTGTCCAACGCATTGGTGGCGATTGCGATCGGGATCGAATTGGAAGTGCCGGTGGACCTGATCAGGAAAGCGCTGGCAGCCTATGCCGGGGTCGAGCGTCGGTTTCATCTGCGAGGAGAGGCCAATGGGATCATGGTCGTGGACGATTACGGGCACCATCCAACCGAGATCAGGGCGACGCTGGCCGCAGCGAAGCAAGGATGGAAGGATCGACGACTGGTGGTGTTATTTCAACCGCATCGCTACACGAGGACGAGAGATCTTCAGGAGGATTTTGCGAAGGCATTTGACCAATCGGACATATTGTTCTTAGCTGATATTTACGCGGCGGGGGAGCAGCCGATTCCCGGGGTGTCTGGAGCGAAATTGGCGGATATTGTTCGTGCGGCAGGCCATCCGTCCGTGACCTTTGTGGAACAAAAAGATCAGTTGGTGGATCAGGTGCTGCCCCATTTGAAACCGGGAGATCTCGTCATTACCTTGGGAGCAGGGGATATTTGGAAGACGGGGCTTGGGCTGTTGGCCAAATTGGCTCCCGCCGGTTGATGTCATGAAGCGAGGTGGTAGACCTGTCGCTTCGGTCGCGAAAGCCCGTGGGAAGTTCACGCAGGCCGATGTGCGGGCTGCGGTAGCGGGTCTCCGGGGATCCGTATCTTTTCAGGCTCCGTTGCGCAAGTACACTTCGTTCAAGATCGGAGGGCCGGCGGACGTTGTCGTTGAACCAGCCGATATTGAAGATGTCTGCCTGGTGGTCCAGCAGGCGCGTGCGCGCAAAATTCCGTTGTTCGTACTGGGGGGGACGAATCTCCTCATCCGGGACGGAGGGATACGAGGCATCGTGGTCAGCCTGGCGCAGTTGCGGGGGATCAAGGAAGAACCGGGGTCCGTTCTCTATGCCGAAGGGGGCGTCGGAATGCCCACATTGATTGGCTACGCGATTCGCCACTCCCTTGCGGGATTGGAATGGGCAGCGGGAATTCCCGGTACGGTGGCCGGCTGTGTCGTAATGAACGCTGGAACGAAGCTCGGGGAAATGAAGGATTCGGTCAAGGCCCTTCTCATGGTGAATATGAAAGGCCAGGTCGTGGAGCTGAAGGCAGCCCAGGTCAGGTTCGAGTATCGTCGGGCCTTGTTGCCACGGGGCATAGTTGTAGGGGTATGGCTTCAATTGAAACAAGGGGTCCGATCGGAGATTGAGCGGGTGGTCAAGGACTACCTCAGATACCGACGGGATACGCAACCGCTTGCGATGCCGAGCGCCGGCTGCGTGTTCAAGAACCCTCCAAACGATTCGGCCGGCCGACTGATCGAGGAGGCGAATCTTAAAGGTGTACGCGTCGGCGGTGCGGAAGTGTCGATGAAACATGCCAACTTTATGGTGAATCGAGGGCAAGCGAGCGCAGCAGACGTCACCGCGCTGATCAGGAAGGTCCGCAGCGCTATTCGACGTCGGGCTGGCGTGCATTTAGAGCTGGAACTCAAAATCGTTGGAAAGGCGTAGCGGTATGAGCGATCCCCGTTCGACAGAGCGGCCCCTTCTGACTCTCGCTCGCATCGGTGTGCTGATGGGTGGGCAGTCGGCTGAACGTGAGGTTTCGCTTCGGACAGGCGCTGCGGTGCATCGGTCGCTGGTCCGTCGTGGCTACAACGCTGTGACCATCGATGTGGGGCCGACGCTCTCTCAAGATTTGCAGAGCCAGAAAATCGAGCTTGCGTTTCTCGCGTTGCATGGACCAGGCGGAGAAGATGGCTCCATCCAAGGATTTCTAGAAACCATGGGCATCCCCTACACCGGATCCGGAGTCCAGGCCAGCGCGATCGGTATGCACAAAGTCACGACGAAAACTCTCCTGGTCTCAGCGCGGATTCCCGTGCCGTCCGGCACTGTGGTGAAACGTGGGGAGAAGGTTCCTCGTGCCACGGTGATGCGGGGGGCGAAAGTGCGCTGGCCTGTCGTGGTGAAGCCTGCGTCGCAAGGGTCCACGATCGGCGTCACGATCGTGCGGAAGCCGTCGCAATGGCGCGACGCTCTGGCTTTGGCCCATCGCTACGATACGGATGCGATGGTCGAGGCGTACATTCCCGGGCATGAGGTTACGGTCTCGATCATCGGAGGGCGCGAGGGGGCTCCGCTGGTGCTTCCTGCCGTGGAAATTGTCGCGCCGGGAGGTTTCTACGACTTTGCCGCGAAGTATGAAAAGGGGAAAACCCAGTATCTCTGTCCCGCGCCTCTGACAGCGGCTGTGACCAGGCAGATTCGAACGTTAGCCCTGCGCACCTATGTAGTGCTGGGCTGTGAAGGGGCGGCCCGGGTCGATTTCCGCATTACTCCGCGCGGACGCCCCTTTGTGTTGGAGATCAATACGGCGCCGGGCATGACGGAAACGAGTTTGCTGCCGATGGCTGCGGCGCAGAGCAAGATCGACTATGACGAACTGACAGAACGGATTCTCGAGTCCGCACTCGTCCGTGCAGCCCGCCTAGCCCGTCCGTCAGGCGGAAAGGGCTTGCCATGACGATGTTCTTACGGAAGCGGCCGACGCCTCCAATCGGCCCCCGGCTCAATCAATGGAAGGGCCTGCGCGCCAGTCCGGCCTCGGACCAGCGGCAACAGGCTCGCCGGGGGAAACTCGTCTTGCGATGGAGGCGTACGTTACGGATGGGGCAATGGGCCGTCGGTCTTACGGTGCTGGCGTGGGGCCTGGTCATGGTCACGCAAGGGGTGGGGCCGATTCTGCAAGATTGGCTGGAGATCCGCGAGATCGAGGTCGAGGGTATTCACCATGTGACAAAGGCGGAAGTGTTGGCGCGGCTTGCCTTGAATCCCGGCATGGGACTCCATCAAGCCGATACGGCATTGCTTGCCGGGCGAGTGCAGGGGCATGCCTGGATCAAAGAGGCAACAATCGAACGCCGGCCGCTGCATCTGCTGCATGTCTCCGTATTGGAACGCACGCCGGCTGCCATTATTCGAATAGGCGCGGACCATTGGCTGAGCGATGAGAACGGATATCTCCTTGTCAAGTTGGGCCGGCAGGACGACGAGACGCTGCCATTGCTGACCGGGTTGGAACCTCAGCCTCTTCAGCGCGGCGAGGTGCGTGTTCGCAATGCGGTTCAGTCGGGGATCGTGCTGGCGAAACTGATCGCCAATACACTCGACGGGCGGGTTGAAGTCGACCTCGCGAATTTCTCGAATGTGGTGGCGTCGGCCAATGGGGTGCGGTTTCAGTTCGGCGATGACTCCCTGGTGAATCAGTGGGAACGGTTCCGGAAAGTGAATCCATCATTCAAAACTGCCGCATCCGATGATCGGAAGCGCATGGTGAGCGAAATCGATCTGCGTTATGACAACCGTGTCATTGTGCGAGAAAGGGCGTGAGGGTTGTGCCGAAGCGTGATCAGATTCTTGTAGGGTTGGACATCGGGACCACGAAGATCTGCGCCATAGTATCGGAAATTACCGATGAGGGGGCGCTCAACATCATCGGGGTTGGGTCCAGTCCGTCGCGAGGGCTTCGTAAAGGCGTGGTGGTCGATATCGAGAGCACCGTGGAGTCGATTAAGAAAGCGGTCGAGGAAGCCGAGCTTATGGCGGCGGTGCAGATCAATTCTGTCTATACCGGCATCGCCGGCAGCCACATCTCAGCGGAAAACTGCAAGGGGGTGGTGGCGCTCAAAAAGGCAGAAGTCACGCGGGAAGACATTCATCGTGCGATCGAGAGCGCCCGGACTCTGGCGGTCATTCCCCATGAACGGCGGATTCTACATGTGCTGCCCCGTGAATTTATGGTGGATGGGCAAGAGGGGGTTCGGGAACCGTTGGGCCTGTCCGGAAACCGTCTCGAAGTCAACGTGCATGTGATTACCGGCGCCGTGACCTCCGCGCAGAACATCATCAAGTGTGTGAATCGCGCAGGGCTGGATGTCGTGGATATGGTACTGCAGCCCTTGGCTTCCAGTGAAGCGGTCCTAAGCCAGGAGGAGCGCGATCTGGGGGTCGTTATGGTCGATCTCGGGGGTGGGACGACCGATCTCGCGATTTTCCTTGATGGAAGTATCCGGCACTCAGCGGTCTTGCCGATCGGCGGCCAGAATCTGACGAAGGATCTGGCAATCGGGTTGCTGACCTCTCAGACCGAAGCTGAAAAGATCAAGTTGCATCGCGGGATTGCCCGAACAGGGTTGGTGCAGGGGCATGAAACCGTGGAGGTTCCGTCGGTCGGGGACCGTCCGGCACGGACCTTCTCGCGCCGTGACATTGCCGAGATTCTTGAGCCGCGGGTCGAGGAAATATTCGAGTTGGTCCGTCGGGAAATCGCGCGTGCCGGCTACGAGGGTATGTTGGGGGCCGGGGTGGTGATTACGGGTGGAACCTCGTTGTTGGAAGGGATGCCCGACGCGGCAGAGCAGGTCTTGAATCTTCCGGCTCGCCGAGGGGCGCCCAGTGGGATCGGAGGCCTTCGCGACATCGTCAGTAATCCCATGCATGCCACCGGCGTCGGTTTGTTGCTCCATGCCAAGAACCATCTCGAGGAGATGGCCACGGCTGGTTTGAGCAGCGGGCGGCCATTGCACAAGGTGTTCGATCGTATGAAGTCCTGGATGTTCGAGTTCTTTTAACCGTTGCGCGAGGCGGATGGCCGCACCGCGGATTTTATCAAGGGAGGTGTCCTGATGTTTTCGTTTGAAGAGGATGTGGTGTCCCCTGTTCGGATCAAAGTGATCGGTGTCGGCGGCGCCGGGTGCAACGCCTTGAACACTATGATCATGTCCGGTTTGGCGCGGGTCGATTTCATCGCGGCCAATACCGATCTGCAGGCGTTGGATCGGTCGCGTGCGTCTTATAAGGTTCAACTGGGTCCTGAGCGGACCAGGGGACTCGGCGCCGGGGCGAAGCCGGAAGTCGGGAAGGATTCGGCGCTGGAAAGCAAAGATCAGATTCGGGAATGCCTCGAGGGCGCCGACATGGTGTTCGTGACAGCGGGGATGGGCGGCGGAACCGGAACCGGCGCCGCGCCGATCGTGGCGAGCATCGCGCGTGAACTCGGTATCTTGACGGTCGGGGTTGTGACGAAGCCGTTTTCATACGAAGGCCACCGTCGAATGGTCCATGCGGATGAAGGGATTCGCGATCTCCGCCGCCATGTGGATACGTTGCTTGTTATCCCGAATCAGCGATTGCTCGGCATCGTCGACAAAGCGACGCCGCTGCTTGAAGCCTTCAAGGTGGCCGATGACGTCCTCCGGCAGGCCATTCAAGGGATCGCGGATGTGATCACGACCACCGGCCATGTCAATGTGGATTTTGCCGATGTCCGCACCGTGATGTCGCATACAGGCCGCGCGGTGATGGGCATGGGGGTGGCGCGTGGAACGAATCGGGCGATCGAAGCGGCGCAAAAGGCGATTTGCAGTCCGTTGTTGGAGGAAGGCAGTGTGGAGGGTGCACGCGGTGTGTTATTGAACATCACCGGCGGGCCGAACATGTCGCTCCACGAGATCGAAGAAGCGGCCACGATCGTTCAGCAGACAGTCGATCCTGAGGCCAACATCATTGTCGGGCAGGTCATCAACCCCGATATGGGAGATGACTTGGTTGTGACGGTGATTGCCACTGGATTTGATTGGGAGGGCCCGTCCAGCCAGGTTCCTGTAGCCGCGGCTCGGGCTTCCCGTACCGGGCAACAGGCGATGGCAGGGGCCGGTCAGATGGCGGGAGAACGATCTTATGGTGAGCGGCCCTTCAAGGATCTCGACCGTCCGACATTCTTGCGGCGGATGGGAGATGGAAGAGACTCGACGGAGCGAACTGCAGCGGTTACGGATGATGAATGGGATGTACCCACGTTCCTGCGCAAGCAGGCCGACTAAGGCGATAGCTCCAGCAGGCTGTGCGAAACTCGATTTGTGGATAGTCTGCTAATGGAATCTTCCGTATGGCACTGATGTGAAGATGGCAGCAGGATGCTCAAAATGGCTGTCCAGCAAGGCCGCAGCGAGCGAAGAGGGGAAGCGTACGCTTCGGTACGTTGAGCCTCTGAGCAAAGCGAGAACCATGCTGGCTGATTTTTTCAGCATCCTGCTGGAGGATGGGTAGTCTCGGCGGAGCATGACAATGAGCGCAGCGGTCATCACAGTTCCTGCCTTCGCGTCATCGCGCGACGGCATCCGACATTTTTTCGGCACGAGAGGCCATGCAGACTCGCTGGCACTCGAAGTCGGAGTACCGACTCGTCACCCGGGGGAGCAGGGACGGGGTTGGTTGATATCCGTCAAGCAAGTACATGGGACCGATGCGTTGGTTGTGGATCGGCCACTCACCGAGTCGGATCAGTTCCCCGGCGGGTGGGATGCGCTGGTGACCGATCAACCGGGAGTGACGGTAGCCGTGCGCACAGCGGATTGCGTTCCCGTGCTTCTGCATGACCCACGAAAACGTGTTGTGGCGGCGATTCATGCCGGTTGGCGTGGTGCTGTCGCCGGGATTGTCTCGAAAACCCTCAGGCTCATGGCGGTCAGATTCGGGTCGATGCAGTCGGATCTGCGAGTCAGTATCGGGCCCTCTGCTGGTCCCTGCTGCTATGAAGTAGACAATCCCGTACTCGACCAGCTTCGAGTGGGATTGCCCGACTGGGAATCGGTTGTCTGTGATCATCAAGGGCACAAGGCTCGGCTGGATCTCAAGGCTCTTATCCGCAAGCAAGTGGAAGGAGCAGGTGTGCCTCTATCCTCTGTTTCTTCAGTGAATCTTTGTACGATCTGCCAGGATCAACTCTTTTATTCCTATCGGCGGGAGGGCAGGGTAAATGGGACGATGGTCAGCGGAATCACCCTGCTCACCTCTCGATAGAAGTGAGCAGGGTGTCTACACTGACATTTACCCGGCGGTTTCTGTACAATATTAGGAGTGTTGAACCGGCTGAGGTAACAGATTTTAAGGGAGCGCGTCGTGCCTAGTCCTACAATCGCATCTAAGATTGCCATTATCGGGGCTGGCCAGATGGCTGAGGCTCTGGTCGGTGGTCTCCTCTCCGGGGAGGTCTGTTCCGCTGAGTCGATTTGGGCGACCGATCCTGTCGCTGAACGATGTGGTCGCTTAAAAAGCCAATTCGGCGTGCTGGTTGGTTCCTCTAACAGGGAAGCGGTTGGGTGGGCCGATGTAGTCATCCTAGCGGTAAAGCCCCAGATGATTCCTGCTGTGCTCAGTGAGCTTGGCCCAATGCTCGCCCATGCCCTGGTGGTCACTATTGCGGCAGGGGTGACGATTCGGACTGTGGTAGAAGGGGCTGGCGGAGCGGCAAGAGTGGTTCGCGCGATGCCAAATACCCCGGCATTGGTTCGGGAAGGCATGACAGCCCTTTCGATTGGAGCCGGGGTTTCAGACGATGACGTTCGATTGGTTCGAACGGTATTCGAATCGGTCGGTCTCGTAGTAATGGTTGAAGAACGAATGCTGGACGCCGTAACCGGGCTGAGTGGCAGCGGGCCGGCCTATGTGTTTCAGGCTATTGAAGCGTTGGCAGACGGAGGGGTGATGATGGGATTGCCGAGGCAGACCGCCGAACTCCTTGCCGCCCAGACGGTGCTCGGCGCGGCTCGCATGGTGCTGGCATCGGGTGAGCATCCTGCTCGATTGAAAGATCGGGTGGCGTCTCCCGGAGGCACGACGATTGCCGGACTTCATCGGCTTGAGCAGGGGGCGTTCCGGGCGACACTCATGGCCGCGGTTGAAGCAGCCACGATGCGGTCGAAAGAGTTGGGGCGCTGATGTTTGTGGCGGGTAACGTGTTGACGGCAGTGGCGACCATTCTTGACTATGTGTTATGGCTCTATATGTGGGTGATCATCGCCCGTGCGCTCATCTCATGGGTTAACCCGGATCCGTGGAATCCGATCGTGCAATTTCTCAATCGTGCAACTGAACCTGTTTTGGCTCCGATTCGAAGATGGATTGGGTTGCGGGTGAGTATGGATTTGTCACCTATTATTGCGATTCTGATCATTACCTTCCTGCAAATCGCAGTTGTGCAATCACTCAAGGAGTTTGCCATGAGGATGAACTAAGGTGACCATGGGGGATGCCATGAAAATTACACCGCTCGATATCCAGCAAATGGTGTTCAAGGCCGGCTTTCGCGGGTACGACAAGGAAGAGGTCAATCGTTTCCTCGAACTGGTGGCACAGACAGTCGAATTATTGAATAGGGATAATGCGGTTCAGCGAGAAAAAATCTCCATGCTGGAGCAGCAGCTTGCCGAATTGAAGCGGACAGAAGCGACGCTGTCAAGCACTCTTCTTTCGGCGCAATCGCTGGCAGAGGATGTGAAGCGGAATGCTCAGCGGGAGGCAGATCTCCTCATCAAGGAGGCCGAGCTAAAGGCGAGCGAGTTGATCCGCCAGGCTGGGGTTGAGTTGACCGATACGCAGCGTGACCTCACAGCGCTCAGAAAGCAGCGGATGATCATGGTCGAACGGTTGCGGTCCTCATTGCGGATGTTCGAGCGTATGTTGGAAGTGGAAGAACAAGAAGCCTTCCATGATGCCGCGACCGCGTCGGAGGAGAAGCTCGAAGGAGAATCGAGCCCGGCGTTATAACGTGTTGGCCTTGGCCGATCCTCGCTCACTGATACGGCTCTCGGTTCACTTCGTGCCGCCCACCACCGACTCCCTACTCCTAACAGGTGCCGCGCTATGGCTACCCATCATGTCATTCAGGCCGCCATGCAGTCGGCCGTCCATGACGGAGTTTTTCCCGGTGCCCAATTGGCTGTTCGCCTGCACGGTGAGCTACAGTGTGTAGTGGTAGCAGGGCGATTGTCCTCAGTGCCTTTGGGCCTTCCAGTGCAGCCCACGACAGTTTACGACCTCGCCTCTCTCACAAAACCGCTGGCGACGGCTACATCCCTGTTGCTTCTGGTTCAGCGAGCCAAGGTTGCCCTTGGGGCTCCTGTCCAGGAGGTCTTAGCCGAGCTTGAAGGGACACCGATCGGTCAGGCAACGGTGCGAGCACTCTTGACCCACCGATCGGGCTTGCCCGGATGGCGACCGTTTTACGAGCGACTCGCTGACGGGGCTCAGCCTGTCACACAACAAGTCTTGAAAATGATTCGTGACGAACCGCTGATCTATAGACTCGGGGAGCGAAGCGTCTACAGCGACCTTGGATTCATGTTGCTAGGGTTTTTGGTGGAACGCCTCAGTGGAATGGCGTTGGATCACTGGTGTGAAGACGCAATCGTCCGACCGCTAGGAGCGGACCCAATGATGTTTTGTCCTACGGCAGGGCGAGCGAAACTCGATGTTGTACGCCCAATGATCGATGTATCACGCATAGCCCCGAGTGAACAGGATGAGTGGCGCAATCGACTCTTATGTGGGGAGGTGCATGACGAGAATGCTGCCGCATTGGGGGGTGTTGCAGGCCATGCAGGGTTATTCGGGACTGCTGAATCGGTGCTGGCAATCTCCGGAGCCTGGCTCCGTGGTTATCATGGAAGAGAATCGATTCTTGACGGAGATCTTGTCAGGCAATTTACAACTCGCCAAGAATATGCTGATCGATCAAGTTGGGCATTGGGATGGGACACCCCGTCTGCGCCGTCATCTTCGGGGTCCAGTTTTTCCGAACGGTCATTTGGGCATCTCGGCTATACAGGGACGTCGCTGTGGATTGATCCGCTGTGTGAATTGGAGGTTGTGCTGTTATCGAACCGAGTACATCCGAGCCGGAAGAATGAGAAGATCAAGGTCTTCCGCCCCTATATTCACGATCTGGTGTATCGGGAGTTTGTGTCCGCGTAAGGGGGTTACGCCGGATCCTGGTAGTCGAGCCAGGTTTCTTTTTCAGCGAGATATTTCGTTCCTTTGAAATTGGCGCGGGTTCTCATTTTGCTGAAGCCAAATCTTTGCATGGACGCGACAAGCTCTTGTACTGCAGCGGTGATGGTCGAATGCGAACGCCCTTCGACAACTAGGGCCTCATACATGACCTTGGCGGCATAGCCTGAGGCGGTTCGATTGACGAGAACCATGCGATTAAAATACCGATCACTCGGGTCGACTCCCTCAACCTGGTGCTTTTCAACCAATCCCTCTTTCTTGAAAAGCAACGGAAGCGAACTCATTACGCCCTCCATGACACTCGGATAAAACCGTCAATAATTACATGTGCGATTATAGGGCGCGGGTATGCTGACTGCAAGCCGTTGACAACTGTGGCCCGCCCTCCTATTATTTCGTTCCCCCCCCGCTGAACTAGCCGGTGTGTTTCGGAAGATATGAATATCCCCAACAGCTTGACCATCCTTCGTATTCTCCTGATCCCCTGCTACATTGGCCTGCTTGTCTATGGCAGATTTAATCTGGCGCTTATCGTTCTTGTCGTGGCTGGGATTACCGATGCGCTCGATGGGGCAATCGCCCGTGTAAAAAATCAGCATACTCGGCTCGGGGCGGTGCTGGACCCTCTGGCCGATAAGCTGCTTCTCACCTCCGGATTCATCACACTCTCGCTGATTCATGTGATTCCGTCTTGGGTCACCATCATGGTGGTCAGCCGAGACGTGATTTTGATGTTGGGGACGGCGGTGGCGCACTTTGCCGACTTGCGCGTGGACATTACTCCCACCTTCTTGGGTAAGGGCACCACGTTTCTCCAGTTGTCCTATATTGTGACGGTCATCTTTCTAAGCTCCCGCCAAATCGATCTCGCTGTTATCCTTCCTCTCTTATTCGGTATGGTCTCCTTCACACTATTATCCGGGCTGCATTATCTCTACAGAGGCATTCGGCACACGAACATGATCAGCAGCTAAAGCATAGTACTGCTTGAGCGTGTGTCTTGTTGCCCGCGTAGAGATTGTGCATTTGTTTGACAGGTTTTGGGGTCGCCAGTAGACTCGCCTGGTAGGTATTTTCTGAAGTCTACAACCGGCCTGCGATGGCCTTATCGAAGGGTGAGTATTGCGTATGGCTACCTTTGCGTATGTCGGGCGAACCAAGTCGGGTGCCGTCAAGAAGGGCGAGCTGAGCGCGAAGACCCGTGATGAGGCGGTGGATCAGCTTCGCAAGCAAAGTGTCGTCGTCACGAGCCTCGCGGAAAAAAGTGGCATAGGCGGATTCAAGTTGAGCTTTGGGTCCGGTCTTTCCGAAAAGGATCTGGTTGTATTTACCCGCCAGTTTGGCACGATGATCAATGCCGGTCTGCCCCTGGTGCAGTGTCTCGAAATCCTTGCGACCCAGTCTGAGAATAAGGTGCTGAGGGATACCATTGGGGAAGTGAAGACGCAGGTGGAGGCCGGTTCAACATTTTCGGACGCCTTGCGGCGCCATCCAAAAGTCTTCGACGATCTGTACGTCAATTTGGTGCATGCGGGCGAAGTGGGTGGGCTGCTCGATACTATCCTGACGCGCCTTGCCGTATACATTGAAAAAGCGATGAAGCTCAAAGGGCAGATCAAGTCTGCCATGATCTATCCAGCCTCGATCATGGGGGTAGCCGTTGTTGTTATCACCGTGCTCATGATTTTTGTTATCCCAATCTTTGCAAAAATGTTCATGGACTTGTCAGGAGGGAAAGTAGGGTTGCCTGGACCTACTCAATTGGTCATCGATATCAGTAATTTCATTAGAGACTACTGGTACATCATTTTTGGGGGAATAGCAGGAATTGTTATCGGCATTAAAAAGTACTATGCGACCGTTCAAGGGCGGATGGTTATTGATAGGATTCTCCTCAAAATGCCTGTAGTTGGAGACCTAATCAGAAAAGCCTCGGTTGCTAAGTTTAGCCGTACGCTCGGGACATTACTCGCCAGCGGGGTTCCATTACTCGATGGGATGACGATCTGCGCAAAGACCTCGGGTAATAAGGTAATTGAAGAGACGTTGATAAATGCCCGCGTCAGTATCAGTGGCGGAAAAACTATCGCCGACCCCTTGGCCGCGAGCGGAGTCTTTCCGAAGATGGTGACTCATATGATTGCCGTCGGTGAATCGACGGGCGCGCTAGATGCGATGTTAGGGAAGATTGCAGACTTTTATGAAGATGAAGTTGATCAGGCGGTCGCCTCGCTCACCTCATTGCTTGAGCCGGCGATGATGGTGTTCTTGGGGACTGTGATTGGGTTTATTGTGGTCGCGATGTATCTCCCGATCTTCAAAATGGCAGCTGTGATCGGATAGAGGAAGCGGTCGGTCGATTCATCTTCTGAAATGTGTTTGGTTGTCTGCGTCAAGACGCCAAGTCTTTCTGGCTATACCACTCGCCATTTTGGCATATGAAGAATGGTACAGTTTCTGGTCCCTCATCCGAGGAGAATGCGCGAGATACATCTCTCTTCATGCCCTACCGATCACCTCCTCGCCCGACGGTACTTCAGTCATGAATAATTTACGGACCAGACTCTATTGGATCATGGGGCTGCGGATGGCCTTTGTGACCCTGATGCTGGGCCTGTCGCTCGCGTTTCAAATCGGGACAGGTGGGCGAGTCGAAACGTACTATGCTCTGATTATTGTCACCTATGTTCTGACGATTCCTTCTGCAATTTTGCTCCGTGTGTACAACTCGTCGGCGGCCCTCACGATCTTGTTTTGGGTGCAGGTAGGGATCGACTTTTTTCTTGAATCGGTGCTGGTTGCCAGGACAGGAGGGATCGAGAGCCCCTTCGCGGTGTTGTATGTTATGACGGTCGCGGTAGCCAGCCTCGTGCCGCGCCGCAGAGTAGGGCTTCTTACCGCCTGTTTCTGCATTATTCTGTTTGGGCTCTTAACGAATATTCAATTACATGGATTGGCTGAGGGGTGGGGGTGGCTTCCGCCGAGTCGGCTGACCGTGTCTGAAACGTTTCAATCGTTTGGCGTATATGCCCTCGCTCTTCTTGTCGTTGGGATCTTAGGCGGAACCTTGGCTGAGCAGCTTCAGCAGGCAGATCAATCATTGCGCGAGAAGGAGCAGGGGCTGACTCGCCTCCAAGCCTTTCACGAAAATATCGTCCACAGCATCAGCAGCGGTGTATTTACGGCAGATCCCGCCGGGGGTATCACGTCGTTCAACCCCGCGGCGCAGGAAGCGACCGGGTATACGATTACTCATGTAGTTGGGCGCCCGTGGCGCGAAGTCTTCAACTGGCACCCGAGCCAGGAGTCGGACGAGCAACTGAGTGGGGCTCTGACGACAACGAAGCGATTCGAAGTGGAATGTAAGCGCGCCGACGGCAATCGCTTGATTCTCGGCATGACCCTGTCCCCATTGCACGAGCAGGGGAGGCAGTCAGGCTTGGTCGGTGTGTTCAAAGATCTCACGCAGATTCGCGATCTTGAAGAAGAGATGCGGCGCAAGGAGTGGCTGGCGAGTTTGGGTGAGATGTCTGCCGGGATGGCCCATGAGATTCGGAATCCGCTTGGCGCGTTGGCCGGCGCGATGCAGATGCTGCGAAAAGATGCCATGGAAGACGAAACGAATCGTCGATTAATGGACATTGCGATCAGGGAGGCCACCAGACTGGACAACATCATTACGGAATTTCTTCAGTACGCGCGTCCGCCGGCACTCAATCTCGCGGAGTACGATCTCAACAAAGTGCTTGCCGAGACGCTCGATCTCATTCAACATGAAGCCCGAACACGTTCTAAGATCACAATCGCCACCTCCCTGGCAAGCGGGGTGCTTACGGCACTGGTCGATCAAGATCAGCTTCGGCAAGTATTCTGGAATATGGCGACAAACGCGTTCGAAGCGATGCAGGATGGAGGGAAATTGACGATCTCGACGAGTTGCCGCCATGTCGATGCCGGCGGCCGCAAGGGCGAAGTCATAGAAATTGCGTTCGAAGACACCGGGGAAGGTATCCCGAAACAAAATCTTGATAAGATCTTTCTTCCGTTTTTCACGACGAAGAAAGAAGGGTCCGGGTTGGGGCTCGCGGCGGTGCATCGTATCGTCGATTTGCATGGAGGATGGATCAAGGTCGAAAGTCAGGAACGTCAAGGCTCACGATTTGTGGTATGTATGCCGCGCTCAGGAGATGCCGGGGTGCGGTTGTGGCATGAAGGACGGACACCGTGGAAAAGATCCTAGTTGTCGATGACGAGCGGGGGCTGCGTGAAGTTTTGAGCATCATGCTCAAACGCGCCGGCTATGTTGTGACAGAAGCGTCGGATGGTGAAGAGGCCATCGGTCATGTCAACAAGGAAATATTCGATCTCGTTATCACGGACCTCCGTATGCCGAAAGCCGACGGTATGGCGGTCCTCAAGGCGGTGAAGTCTTCCTCTCCTGAAACCGTGGTCCTCGTCATTACGGCGTTTGCGACGGCAGACTCGGCGGTCGATGCGATGAAACAGGGCGCCTATGACTACTTGACCAAGCCGTTTCAGGTCGATGAAGTGCAATTGATCATCCGCAATGCCCTGGAGAAGCGGCGACTATCGTCGGAAAATATTCTCCTGAAGCGAGAGATGGCAAGCCAGTCGTCGTTTGCGCAGATCGTCGGCCAGAGCGAGGGGATGCAGAAGGTATTCGATGTGGTGCGTAAAGTCGCGGATGCGAAGAGCAATGTGCTGATATGCGGGGAAAGTGGAACGGGAAAAGAGTTGGTGGCGCGCGCGATCCACTATAATAGCGCCCGAAGCCCGATGCCGTTTGTGGCGGTGAATTGCAGCGCCGTGCCGGAGACGTTGCTTGAAAGCGAACTCTTCGGGCATATGAAAGGATCCTTTACCGGCGCGATGGCGAATAAGGCGGGGTTGTTCGAAGTCGCCAACGGCGGCACGATATTTTTGGATGAAATCGGCGATACGACTCCGACCATTCAAGTCAAGTTGCTGCGCGTGATCCAAGAACGAGAGTTCCGGCGTGTGGGCGGTAACCAGGATATAAAGGTCGATGTGCGTATTGTGGCCGCGACCAATAAGGATCTTGAAAAAGCCGTGGCTGACGGCTCATTTCGCGAAGACTTATACTACCGTTTGGACGTGATCCCGATTCGGCTCCCGCCACTGCGGCTTCGAACGGGCGACATCCCGCTCCTGGTCAAACATTTTTTCGACAAGTTTGCGCAGGAAAGCGGTAAGCCTGTTCCCGTATTGACGCCCGAGGCGATGCATGTCCTATTGGGGCATGAGTGGCGCGGTAACGTGCGTGAGCTTGAAAGCTTGATCGAGCGTGTGGTGACATTTTCCGTGGGGGCGCCTGTCTCGGATGAGGATATTCGTGGCTGGCTCCATCGAGTCGTAACTTCACAGCCGCAAGGGGTACCTACGGACTTGCCAGAAGAAGGGCTTGACTTGGAAGCCCTGATCAATGGTATTGAAAAAGATCTGCTCTTGAAGGCACTTGAACGGTCTATGTGGGTGAAGAAAAAGGCTGCACGGCTGCTCAAGCTCAACACACGGTCCTTTCGCTATCGATTAGAGAAGTATGCCATCAAGGGAGGCCGTGATTAATCCTCGGTCGAGCTCATCCGAGATCACGGTTTTTGCTCCCGCCAAAATCAACGTGATCCTGCGCATCCTCGACCGTCGCTCTGACGGGTTCCACAATCTTTGGTCGATCATGCAGACGGTTTCCCTTGAAGACGAGGTGCAGATCCGGTTGTGTCCCGACCGACACGATATCCAGCTGAGATGCGATGCGACGCAGTTGGCCGCAGACCGAAGCAACCTCGTGTATCGCGCAGCGGCCGAGGTGTTGGCGCGAACCAAGCAATCGATCGGTCTCGACATTGAACTTCGTAAGCGCATTCCGATGGGGGCCGGGCTTGGCGGCGGGAGCAGCGATGCCGCAGCGACCATCCTAGGGTTGAACCATTTGTTACAGCTCAAGTGGTCTCCGGAGAAGATGGCCGAAGCCGGCCAATTGTTAGGCAGCGATGTGCCGTTTTTTCTCTTTGCTCCGTCAGCCTTTGTGGCTGGTCGGGGAGAAACAGTTCGTCCGGTCGTTGTTGAAGGGCAGCGATGGGCCGTGCTCGTCAATCCAGGGTTTGGAGTCAATACCAAGTGGGCCTATCAAGAACTGGCCGCCACCAGGACTGCTGTGACACCGCTCTCGCCGGTCCATCGGGAACTCGACCGGCAATCGAAGATGAGTTGGGCGCATGTAGTTGCCGCAGCAGAGAATGATTTCGAAGCGCCGGTTTTTGCTGCGCATGGGAAGCTCCGGGAGATTAAGCGGAATCTACTGAATTACGGAGCTGAGATTGCATTGCTGTCCGGAAGTGGAGCCACGGTGTTTGGGCTGTTCGCGGATGAGGCGCGCGCGCGCCTGGCTGAGACTCAGTTTGTGCACGAGAAATCAATGAAGGTATTCGTCGTTCCCACCTGTACCGGTCCGCTCTGTTGGCGAGAGAAACCTCCACGCTAATCCCTGGCTCAATTGACAACTCCCTGTCTATTCCGTTAGAGTCTGACCCCTTAGTTGGCTTCCTCAACAGCGCGCAGTGAACAGAGGTGGCGGGTCACAGTACGCCCACCGACGCCCGCCGTCGAGACGAACCATATAATAATACGTAATCAGATCGTGACGCAGTCGTAGATACGAACCCTCTGAGGAGTCGATGAGCAGAGAACTAAAGATATTCTCTGGCAACTCGAATCTGGCGCTGGCCCATGAAATTTGTTCCTACCTTGGGACAAAGCTCGGAGCGGCCACGGTCTCGTCATTCAGTGACGGAGAGATTCGCGTCAAGATTGAGGAAAACGTGCGTGGTGGCGATGTCTTCGTCGTGCAGTCGAGTTGCCAGCCCGTCAATGACTCCCTGATGGAATTGCTCATTATTATCGATGCGCTCAAACGATCCTCCGCAAATCGCATCACCGCCGTCATCCCCTATTTCGGCTATGCCCGCCAGGATCGCAAAGATCAGCCGCGTGTGCCGATTTCAGCCAAACTCGTGGCCGATCTCATCAGCACCGCCGGTACCGATCGGGTGCTGACGATGGACCTCCATGCGGGGCAGATCCAGGGGTTCTTCAATGTGCCGGTGGACCATCTCTACGCGCTACCGGTACTCTTAGATTACATTACGAAGCAGAAGGTGAACGACTTGGTGGTCGTTTCGCCGGATGCGGGTGGAGTCGAGCGGGCGCGCGCCTTTGCGAAGCGGCTCGACGCGAGTTTAGCGATTATCGACAAACGGCGCGAAGGACCGAATCAGACGCATATCATGAACATCATCGGCGACGTCGTCGGGAAGAGCGCGCTCTTGCTGGACGACATGATCGACACGGCCGGCACCATCGTGAAGGGGGCTCAGGCCTGTATGGATCGCGGAGCTCGGGAAGTGTGGACCGCCTGTACCCACGCAGTACTCACCGGGCCGGCGTTGGCTCAGATCCAGCAATCCTGCTTGAAGCAAGTGATCGTGACCAACACGATTCCGTTACGGGGCAAAGAGCAAAGCTGCCCGAAGTTACATCAATTGTCGGTCGCGCCACTATTGGGCGAGGCGATTAGGCGAATCCATGAAGATGAATCGGTGAGCTCCCTGTTTGCCTAACCCAAGACCGAGATTCTAGAGACTCGTAGGAAGAGGACGGAGGACTATCATGAGGTTTGATCTAGCAGTCGCAGTGAGAGAGAAAACAGGAAAAGGCGCAGCCCGCCAACTTCGGCGGGAGGGCAAGGTTCCTGGCGTGTTGTATGGGCAGGGCGAATGCCTGCTCTTGACGATTGAGCCCGATAGCCTGGTCAAGATTTTGAAGGCACAGGCGGGAGGGGCTGCACTCGTGTCGCTCACGCTCACTGGCGCGAAGTCAAAACCGAACCGAACGGCGTTGTTGCGCGATTTCCAGGTCGACCCAGTCGAGGGGAACATCCTGCATGCGGATCTGTTTGAAATCTCCATGGATAAGGCGATCCGCGTGAAAGTGCCCCTGCATCTGACCGGCGGAGTGCCGGCCGGCGTCAAAGAAGGCGGTATCCTGCACCACAATATGCGCGAGTTGCATATTGAGTGTCTCCCGTCGGTGTTGCCGGACTTTATCGAAGTCGATGCCTCAGGGCTCGCCATTGCGCAAGGCCTTCATCTGAAAGACTTGGCGGCGCGCGAAGGGATTCGCTACCTTGACGATCCTGAACAGATGGTGGTGAGCGTGGCGGCCCCGATGACGGAAGCCAAGCTTGAATCGCTCCTGGCGAGCGGCGCAGCCGCACCGGAGGCGGGAAAAGAGCCTGAGGTGGCTGGGAAGGGCAAAGTGGCAGGTGAAGGCGCCGAGGGTGGCGAACCGGCGAAGGCTGGCGCGGCGGCTGCCGCTCCGGACGCAAAGGGCGGCGACAAGAAGGGCGCTGCAGCGCCAAAAGCTGAAAAGAAAGAAGCCGAAAAGAAGAAGTAACGGTGCGCCTCATCGTAGGACTGGGCAATCCTGGCGCTGCCTATGCTCCAACCCGCCACAACGTCGGCATGTGGGTCATCGAGCGGGCTGCCGCTCGGTGGTCCGTTCGCCTTGCCAAGCGCGGCATGGCGCAGCGCGGCTCGGGACGGCTTGGCTCGGCACTCCTCGAGCTTGCCGGCACCCTCGATTGGATGAACATTACCGGCCCTCCGCTCAAAGGCCTCCTGCGCGAGTATTCGCTGACCGCCGACGACCTGATTCTTGTCCATGACGATCTCGATCTTGATCTGGGGCGTCTCCGGATCAAGCAAGCCGGCGGGCATGGGGGGCATAACGGGATTAAGTCAGTCATTGACGCGATCGGGACGCCCCAGTTCGTGCGAATCAAGATCGGAATCGGCCGGCCTGCGCCGCGTCAGGATTCGGCAGACTACGTGTTGCAGGCGTTCACGAGAGAAGAGATCGAAGTGTTGACTCCCTGTCTCGATCGCGCCGTCGATGCGTTGGAATGTCTGATCCACCGTGGGGTGGCGGTGGCGATGAATGAGTTTAACGTGCGGGAGCCAAACAGCGCAAATGAGGAATGAGAAATGTGGAATTTGGAGTTGTCTGGTCGGCGTTCTCAACATTCACCTTTCCTAATTTCTAATTCAACATTGGGTTAAAGCATGGGACTCTGTTGCGGCATGATCGGACTCCCGAACGTGGGGAAGACCACCGTCTTCAACGCGCTCACTGGCAGTGGCGCGTTGGCAGCCAACTATCCCTTCGCGACCGTCGATCCCAATACCGGCATCGCTCCGGTGCCGGATCCGCGCCTTCTCGTCCTGACCGACCTCTTTAAGTCGAAGAAGACGACCTACAGCACGCTGGAGGTCCGCGACATTGCGGGTTTGGTCGAAGGGGCCAGCAAGGGGGAAGGCCTCGGCAATCAGTTTCTCGGACACATCCGCGAGGTCGATGCCCTGCTCCATGTCGTCCGCTGTTTCCAAGGGACGGACGTCGTCCACGTCAGTGGAGCGGTGAATCCTCTTCGCGACATCGGCATTATTGAAACCGAATTGCTGCTGGCTGACCTCGAAACGCTCGATCGGCGGAAACAAAAGACGGAAAAGAAAGTCCGAGCCGGCGATAAGAAGGCCGCCTTTGAGATGGCCTTCATCGACAAACTAATTGGGCTGCTCGACAAGGGTGAATGGCTGGGCAACCTGACCTATACCCCCGAAGAGCGTGTGGTACTCGATGAATGTCAGTTGCTGGCGGCAAAGCCGGTGCTCTTCGTGGCCAATGTATCGGAACAGGCCAGCGCCGACGAAGCCATGGTGAAAGCGGTTCGCGAGTTCGCCGATAAACGCGGCGCGCGCGTCGTCACGATCTGCGGGCAGCTCGAAGCCGAACTCTCCACGCTTCCTGAAAATGAACGGCTGGACTTTCTCAAGGAAATGGGGCTGACGGAATCGGGCCTCGTTCGGTTGACCCGTGAAGCCTACACGTTGCTGAACATCGTGACCTTCTTCACCGCCGGTGAAATCGAATCCCGGGCCTGGCCGATTCCGAGGAACATGAAGGCGCCTCAAGCAGCCGGAAAGATTCACTCCGACATGGAGAGAGGCTTCATCCGTGCCGAGGTCTATCACTATGACGATCTGATGGCTTGCGGGTCGGAGGCGAAGGTGAAGGAAAAGGGACTGTTCCGCCTCGAAGGCAAAGATTACGTGATCAAAGAGGCGGATATCGTCTACTTCCGCTTCAACGTCTGACAGGCTGCTGAAAAAGGCCCCCAACTTCGTTCTCGGTTCGTCAAAATCCTCAACGGGGACCCGGCCGCCTCACCACTCGGCGGCGCGCACAGACGTGGTGCTCCTTATTCGTCGCACCGTGCGCCCCAGAGAGTACGCCTCCGGTTCAACTCGCCTGCGGCCTCGTTGGATGGCCTTTTTGAGCAGCCTGTTCTGGAGGCCTCGTCTTTTCGGCGAAGTTCGCCAAGAGTCTTGGCACATTCAGCCCATTCTTCAAGCAGAGATCTGATCAATTCGACAAAGATTTGCAGGAAACGATCTGTTCTGGCATGAAGGAACTATGCGTCTTGTGTTACTTCCAGGGTTGGATGGAACGGGAGAACTGTTTCAGTCTTTCTTGAAGGTATTGCCGTCAAGTTTGACGCCACAGGTGGTTTTCTATCCGACAGAACAATATCTAACTTATAAAGAGTTAGTGTCTCTCGTCCAGAGTGTGTTGCCTCCTAAAGAACCGTTTGTTCTTCTGGGAGAATCATTCAGCGGGCCACTCTCGCTCAAGGTTGCAGCATTATCTCCGCCTAATTTGCGCGCAGTTATCCTATGCGCGTCATTTGTCTCTAATCCCGTACCGCCGAGCCTTACCTGGCTGGCTTCGTTTCCAATGCCGCTACTCTCGTTAGTCGGACATTTCAGCGCGCCTGATATGTTTGTTCGGTTCCTTGCTGCCGGAATGGATTCACCGTCAGACTTGCTTGAACTGTTTCGATTTGTGAAAAGGAAGGTGAGGCCAAGAGTGCTTGCTGAAAGGGTACGGGCTGTACAAGAGATTGATGCTCGTGAAGCACTCAAGAACTGTCCTTTTCCAATCCTATATCTCATAGCGAAGCAGGACAGCCTTATTTCATCAAAGTGTATTGATGAAGTGAGAAATCTGAAACCTAACATTACAGTTTTTGAAATTGATTCGCCACATTTTATTCTGCAGCGAAAGTCTCAAGAAGCTGCCGCAGCCATTGTCCATTTTTTGGAAATATTAAGTGGGAGTAGACGTCCGTTGTAATCTTCAGGCAGGTCTCATTTCCCCCTTCCGTCCCCCCAATCGCGTTGATCTATCTAGGGCCTGTGGCTCTGAGCGCACTTCACCGGAGCGACGGGGCCTCGCCCGGCGTCTGAAGAGGGAAAGCTGGAACTGACTGAAGACCCGCGGTCGCGAGACCGCGGCTGAAGGAATTCCAGAAGGCTTCCACTTCAGAGTGCCGAGGATGGGGTGTCGCGAGAGGTGTGGGAGCTCAGAGCTCCAGGCCACCGGCTTTCTGCTCCGAAGGCAAGGGAGCGGTTGAGCCCAGGCAGGTCGTCAGCATTATTAATTCTCCTTAATTCAAGCGATTATTTCGTCCCTTGTTCACACCTCCAAGAATATTTTTAGTACGATGAATCAGGGCCTCGCTCATGGAGCACGGCATGATTCGCTCTCGGCATATTCGACAGAGGTTCCTCTTCAGTTTCCTTCTGCTGACAGTCTTATCCTTGACTGCCATCCCAGCGAAGGCTGAATGGTATGTGGCGGGTCAAGCCGGGTATAACTTTGCCGGTCCCTTGCGCAATGTGATAACTACTGGTCCGTTCAGCGGTATCGAACTGCAAAATTTCGACTTGAACAACAGTGTCGCGTATGGCGGAAAGGTGGGTGTGTATCCCTTTCACGGTTCGCTGGGGTTCGAGTTGGATGTCAACCACAGTACGCCCCATGTAAAGAGTCTCGGCGATAGTCCCGGCATTCATCTGGCGGTGACGAATGTCGGTGCGAATATAGTCTTGCGGTACCCCGGCGTGACATTTCAGCCCTATCTTGGAGCGGGCCCGGGAATTATGATTGCGCGCTTGAGCCGATCGATAGAGACGCAGCAGGACACACAGGTCTCGATTGGGTTCAACTTTCTCACAGGAATTCGTGCCTTCGTGATGCCCAAAGTGGCACTGTTCACGGAATATAAATACACGGATGCGAAGTTTGGCTTTGACGACGCCTTTGGCTCGTTCGGCGGGTTTGACAGTACGTATCGAGCGCACCAATTATTTCTCGGCGTCTCCTACCATTTCTGACGGAGGGTGCCATGGCAACTCGATGGATGGGGGCCATACTCGGTGGAGTGGTGTTGCTAAGCCTCACGGCCTGCGCGGAGTCACTGCATCAAACGCAACGTATGGCCATGCTGAGTCAGGCTCAAGAGAACGGATACGCTGGTGTGTATGACCCGGCCAACCCCTTCTACTCGAATCCAGGATTCTGGTGGAGCCCCTTTGCCCCCTATCCAGGATTTTCTGGATACTATGGGCCCGGATACGGACCCGGATATCGATCAGGTTACCCCTATCCTTATCCTGGCTATTTCCCCGGCAGATCGTTTTCTCCTCCGAGCGGACCGAGTTCCCGTCCCGCTCCTCCAGCGAATGCACCGTCACGAATGTTCAAGCGTCGATGAGCTAAAGAATTCATCGTGGCTGTTAATTGACACTTTCCGAATCCCTGTGGTAGCTTCACTCCTTCGCGCTGGCTGATCCAGCGTGCCTACACCTCGCTCCCTACATTGAGTAGGGGGCCTTTGTCCAGGAGGATTGCTGCATGGAGCTCTACGAGTCTCTGTTTATTATTCGTGCGTCCGTCTCCGACCAGGAGACCACTGCCTTGATCGAGAAGATGAAGGCGGTGGCGGAAAAGACCGGCGCGAAGTTCATCAAATCGGAAAATTGGGGCAAGAAGAAACTCGCCTACGAGGTGAAGCGGGAGCGCAAGGGCACCTACGTCTATTTCTACTTCAGGGCGCCCAACATCACGGTCGGTGAGTTAGAGCGGTCCTATCGGCTGGAAGATACGATCATCAAGTTTTTGACCGTCCACCTCAAAAAAGAACTGGTTCCGCCACGGCCGATCGAGACGTCATCGGAGGAGTTTGCCGGTGGCCGGATTTAACAAAGTCATTCTTATCGGGAATCTTACGCGAAATCCCGAACTGCGATATACGCCGAATGGGACGCCGGTGGCCAGTTTGGGTCTCGCGGTCAGCCGGCGCTACAAGCAGGCCGAAGAGCTGAAAGAGGAGGTCTGTTTTGTCGACATCGTCGTCTTCGGCAAACAGGCGGAACATTGCGGACAGTATTTGAGTAAGGGGAGCGGGGTCATCGTCGATGGGCGGCTACAGCAACGCCGGTGGGAAACGGAAGACGGCCAGAAGCGCAGCAAACACGAGGTGGTGGCCCAGACGGTGACGTTCATGCCGAAACGCCAGGATGGTGGCGGGGGTGGAACTGAGCCGCCGGCGCACGATGATGCAGGGTTTGAACCCGACGAGCACGTCTGAGCGAAGCCCGGTCTGTCTGATTCATCTAGTCTATCTGGTTGGTCTGGTCTGTCGAGTTTATGTTGTTGCGTGCCCCAGAGAAACTAAACAACCAAATAAACGAGAAAAACCAAACAGACGAGACAGACTAGATAGACCAAATGAACTAGGTAGGCCGGCGGACTGATTCTGCATCCTGCCAATAGGAGAGGGAGATGGATATGGAGCGCGAACAACAAGGCGGAGATCGAGATGGCGGCGGTGGCGGACGGTTTTTCCAACGCCGCCGACCTTGTCGGTTTTGTATCGACAAGGGGTCGATCGATTTCAAAGATGTCGGGCTGCTGAGGAATTTTTTGACAGAGCGGGGCCGGATTGTCCCACGGCGCATTTCCGGCAATTGCATGAGGCACCAGCGGGAATTGACGGCCGCCGTCAAGCGGGCTCGGCATATCGCGCTCATTAGTTTTGCTGAAGAGCGATAACCGCTCACGTTGGGGATGGAAATGCAGGTAGGTGCCACGATGGAACTTCTCAAGCCGCTCTTGGCTGACTTTACTGCGGATGGGCTTTCGCTGGTGGGCGAGGTTACCGCTGAAGAACTCGACCTTACCCAAGATGATGCCCAGGTCCTTGGCCCGCTGGATGTGAGTCTAGACTTAACCAATGTCGAAGGGTTGGTGGCCGTAACCGGTGTCCTGGAAGGCACAATCGTTCGGGAGTGTGTCCGGTGCTTGAAGAAATATGAAGATCCGCTGGCCTTTTCTGTGCGGGCGGCCTTTATCCCGGAGCCCAAGTCCGCGTCTCGTCATCAGAAGCGAGTCGATCCCCGAAAGGCGCGCACAGAGGTGTTGGAGGCTGAACTGGAAGAGGAGCCGGACGATCAATACCATTATCAAGGCAATCAGTTGGAATTGGCCGCTATGTTGCGTGAACATGTGATTCTGTCCATGCCGATGCAGCCGATCTGCAGCGACGACTGCTTGGGACTCTGCGCGCACTGTGGAAAAAATTTGAATGAGGGACCCTGTCAGTGTGCCGGGGAGCCACCGATCCCGACGTTCCGGGTGGTCCAGAGCATGAAACGTAAGACCGGCGGATCGTCAGCGTCGTAGTCTGACCGCCCGCTATCGAGAGTGAGAAGGAGTTGCCATGCCGAATCCGAAACATAAACATTCACGGGAACGACGCGATAAGCGGCGCACACAGAAGCTGCGCATTACCCCGCCGGGAATGTCAGTCTGTCCGCAGTGCCACGAAATCAAGTTGCCGCATTACACTTGCTTGAATTGCGGAACCTATAAGGGCAAGGCGGTGATCCAGGTCGAAGAGTCCTAGCTCACAGGCTGTTGAAAAAGTTCGCCAGCGGCGTTCTCGTTTCGCTCAGAGGTTCAACGTACCGAAGCGTACGCATCGCCTCTTCGCTCGCTGCGGCCTTGCTGGACGGCCTTTTTGAGCAGCCTGCTAGATAGCTTCGTGATGGGTTCATTTGTCCATACTTGCAAGCCTCATGGCCCGAGGGAGCACAACGGAGTTGTGCCTGTTTACCTGTTGCGTCGATCATTCTACTGCTCTAAACTCCTCCCGCATGTCGCGTGGTAACTGCTGATTTCCTTTCCCGACCGCGCGATACGTCATCGTTCGATGAGTGCTCAACTCTATGAAGATCGCGCTTGATGTCATGGGCGGCGACCATGGACCGGCCCCGGCCATTGAGGGGGCTCTCCAGGCTGCCCAGGAATGCGATGTCGAAGTGATCTTGGTCGGCGACGAGGCTGTTGTCGCTGCCGAATGTCGCCGGCTTGGCTGCACGGACCCCCGCCTCTCGATTCGGCACGCTTCGCAAGTTGTCGAGATGCACGAGTCGCCTGCAACAATCGCCCGCAAGAAACGGGATTCCTCTATCTGGGTGGCTACTGAGTTAGTCAAGAGCGGCGAGGCGAGCGCCGTGGTCAGCCCTGGGAACACAGGCGCCAGTATGGTGGCGTCATTTTTTATTCTCGGATTGACGAAAGGTGTTGAACGCCCGGCGATCGCGACAAGCTTGCCCACTCTGACAGGCACGGCGATCATGTTGGACGTGGGGGCCAACGTGGATTGTTCGGCTCAGCATCTGGTCCAATTTGCCATCATGGGGAATGAGTATGGCAAACATCTCTTCGGGAAACCAAACCCCCGCGTCGGGCTGTTAAGCATCGGAGAAGAAGATAGCAAGGGAAATGAGGTGACGAAGGAAGCATTCAAGCTTCTCAAGGCTGGTTCTCTCAACTTCATCGGCAACGTCGAGGGCCGCGATGTATATAGCGGGACTGCCGATGTGGTGGTATGCGATGGCTTCATCGGCAACGTCGCGCTGAAGATATCCGAAGGAGTAGCCGATACGATCAAGAAGTTGTTGCTCAAAGAGATCTCCGGATCCTTCTTTGGCCGCTTGGCCTATCCGCTTATTGCCAAACCGCTGATGAACTTAAAGAAGAAAATCGATTACGCAGAATTCGGTGGAGCGCCGCTCCTGGGCGTCAACGGCATTACCATGATTTGCCATGGCCGTTCGTCGGCCAAGGCGATTAAGAATGCCATCCGGCGGGCCAAGGGGTTGGCAGAGAATCGAGTCGACGAGCTGATTCAGCGCGATATTCAAGAGAGCCTCTCGCAAGGCGCATCGACGGGGGAGGCGTTGGCATGAAGGCCCGCATCTCAGGCACCGGATCCTACGTGCCGACGAAGGTGGTGACCAACACCGACCTCGAACGGATGGTGGCCACTTCGGATGAGTGGATTGTCGAGCGGACCGGTATCAGGGAGCGACATGTGGCCGGCCCTGGCGAAGCTTGCTCCGATCTGGCAGTGAAGGCGGCAGAACGGGCGCTCGCAGCTGCAGGAGTGAGCGCAGCCGATCTGGATCTTATTCTGTTGGCCACCTGTACCGGTGACTACCCGATTCCCGCCACGGCCTGTTTGATCCAACACCGGCTGGGAGCGACTCGCGCGGCGGCCTGTGACTTGTCGGCTGCCTGCTGTGGGTTCGTCTACGCGTTATCGGTCGCGGACGCCTATGTGAAAACCGGCATGCGCCATGTGTTGATCGTTGGGTCAGAAGTGATGTCCGCCATTCTAGACTGGACCGATCGCAACACCTGTATTTTGTTCGGCGATGGGGCAGGAGCGGCGGTGATCAGCGCCAGTGAGAACGACCGCGGCATCTTGTCTACGCATCTTCGTTCCGACGGCGCCCTCTGCGATTTGATTGCGGTGCCGGGTGGAGGATCGCGCCTTCCTCCCTCTGAAAAGGTTGCGGCGGAACGGATGCACTATATCAAGATGAAGGGGAACGAGACCTTTAAGGTGGCAGTTCGGAACTTGGAAGAGGTTGCGCGGGAGACGTTGGCGGCGAACCATCTTCGAGTGGAGGATCTTGATCTGTATGTGCCGCACCAAGCGAATGTGCGTATTCTCAAGGCAGTGGCAGAGCGTCTCGGTCTTCCAATGGAGAAGATGATGCTGAATCTCGATCGGTATGGCAACACGTCGGCAGCTTCGATACCCATTGCGTTAGATGAAGCAGTGCGCCAGGGGCGAATCAAGGACGGGAATCTGGTAATGTTAGGTGCCTTCGGCGCGGGATTGACATGGGCCTCGGCGCTTATCAGGTGGTAGCAGGAAAATAATCAGCGTTCAGCTCAATGAATTTGTTAATCGGCTGAGGGCTGACCGCTGACGGCTTCCCGGAACTTTTTCCCGTTGACATTCAAAGAGAATTCGACGATATCTAACCCCGCGGGAAAGGGTCGCGCGCGATCCATCTTGAATATTTATAGATGATGAGAGTAACCAGTCGTCTCGTGCAACCACTCCGGTAGTATGGCGATTCTCCAATCAATGAAATCCTCCAGCGTTGGGCTGGTCTTTCCAGGCCAGGGGTCTCAGTCAGTCGGGATGGGGCGGGCGCTGGCGGAAGCCAATCCGAGCGTCAGAAGTCTCTATGACGAGGCTTCATCGGTGCTGGGCTATGACATCGCCTCCTTGTGTTTTGAGGGGCCAGTAGAACAATTGAACCTCACGGAATATACTCAGCCTGCATTATTGGTCAGCAGCATCGCCGCGCTCCGGGTTTTTAACCCATTGGGCATCACACCGATCGCAGTGGCGGGTCATAGCTTGGGTGAATACTCGGCTCTTGTCGCTGCAGGCGGACTGACCTATCGTGAGGCAGTGGCGATCGTGCAGAAGCGAGGCCGCTATATGGCCGACGCGGTGCCATCGGGAACCGGGCTTGTCGCAGCGTTGCTCGGTCTTACGGCAGAGGCGGTAAGAGCGGTATGCCGGGACGCCTCATCGGCGGGAGTCGTGGCTGCGGCGAATTTCAATTCGCCCGGTCAAATTGTCATTGCCGGAGAAAAGGCTGCGGTGGAACGGGCGATTGAGCTGGCCAAAGCCCAGGGGTGTAAAAAGGCGATCCCTCTTCCGGTCAGTGTGCCGGTGCATACCCCGCTGATGCAGAAGGCGGCGGATCGACTGGCCGGAGATTTGGCGTCGATCGCTTGGTCCGATCTCAAGATGCCATTGATTAATAATGCCGAAGCTAAGACTATTACGAAGGCGAGCGATATTCGGGCCTCGCTGGTACGACAACTTCCTTCGTCGGTGCTCTGGGAAGATTCGGTAAAGGCCATGGCTGCGATGGGCGTGACGACGTTTATCGAGATTGGGCCGGGAACGGTGTTGAGCGGCTTGATCAAACGGATTGTGCCGGACGCGGTGACCATGAACGTCAACGATCCTAAGTCGTTTGAGGCGACCCGCGCTGCATTCAGCGCGTAAGTAAATGATTATGAGGAGCGAGCCGATGTCACTCCATGGTAAGGTGGCGATAGTTACAGGGGCGGCGCAAGGGATCGGTCGGGCTATCGCCGAGTCTTTGGCTCAAGCCGGGGCGGATATTGTAGTCGCCGATCTTGATCCTGCCCGGTCGAAGGATGCGGTTGCGGCGGTGGAGCAGTTGGGGCGCAAGGCGCTGAATGTCAAAGTGAATGTGGCCGATGGCGCCGACACCAAAGCAATGGTCGAGTTGGTGCTCAAGGAATGGGGGAAGGTCGATATTCTGGTGAACAATGCCGGGATTACTCGCGACGGGTTGTTGTTGCGGATGAAGGAGGAGGATTGGAATCTCGTCCTGCAAGTCAATTTGAACGGAACGTTCAATTGCACGAAGGCGGTCTTGCTCCCGATGACCAAACAGCGCTATGGTCGTATCGTCAACATTGCCTCGATTGTCGGAGTGATGGGCAATGTGGGCCAGGCCAATTATGCCGCCTCGAAGGCAGCGGTGATCGGATTGACGAAGTCTGTGGCGCGGGAATATGCGAGCCGCTCAGTGACGGTGAATGCGGTCGCGCCTGGTTTCATCGATACCGCTATGACGCAGGGATTATCGGCAGAGGTGAAAGACCAGCTTCAGAAACAAATTCCATTGGGACGGTTGGGTACCGCGGCCGATATTGCGGCTGCGGTTCGGTTTCTTGTGTCGGACGAGGCATCCTACATCACCGGGCACGTATTGCACGTGAACGGCGGAATGTTGATGTCTTGACGACTGGGCGGGCAAAATATCGTATGATGCTGCGGCATAGGTTCGCAGCGACAAGGAGGGTCTAGGATGGGGAAGGAGGCGGGGAAATCAATGGGTACCGTGGATGAACGGGTAAAGAAAATTATTAGCGAGCAGCTCGGAGTTGAAGAGGACGAGGTCACGCCAGAGGCCAGCTTCGTGGAAGATCTCGGCGCCGACTCACTCGATACGGTCGAGCTCGTGATGGCCCTCGAAGAAGAATTCGGCATCGAGATTCCCGACGAAGACGCGGAGAAAATTCTGACGGTCGGGAAAGCATTGGATTACATTAAGGAAAAGGCCTAGCGGTCGTACAACGTGATGAGTCCTCGTTCGGCCAGGCGGATTGTGGTAACCGGTCTGGGGTTGATCACGCCTCTAGGCACAGGTGTTGAAAAGACCTGGAAGGCTCTCTGTGCCGGCGAGTCCGGTATCGGTCGAATCACGAAATTCGATCCTGCAGCGTACGATGCCCAAATCGCCGGTGAAGTGAAAGACTTCGATCCCGCCTCGTTCATCGAGAAAAAAGAAATCAAAAAGATGGATACGTTCATCCATTATGCCGTGGGCGCCGCCCAGCTTGCGGTGGATGATGCGGGGTTTACCGTGGCGCCGGAAGAGGCCACGAAAGTCGGTGTGTATATCGGATCGGGTATCGGGGGGCTTGGCTCGATCGAGTACTACCACAAGATTTTGCAGGAAAAAGGCCCCGGGCGGGTCTCACCGTTTTTCATTCCGATGACCATTATCAACCTGGCGTCAGGACAGGTTGCGATCAAGCTGGGCGCTAAGGGCCCAAACTCCTGCGCTGTGACGGCCTGTGCGACGGGCAACCACTGTATCGGCGATGCGTTTCGATTGATTCAGGCGGGGGATGCGGATGTCATGATTGCAGGCGGGGCGGAAGCCGCCATTACCCCGTTAGGGGTTGCAGGATTCGCTGCGTCGAAGGCCCTGTCGTTCCGCAACGGTGAACCGACAAAAGCCAGCAGGCCGTTCGACAAGGATCGAGACGGGTTTGTGCTTGGCGAAGGCGCCGGAGTGGTGGTTTTGGAGGAGTTGGAACATGCGCGTCGTCGCGGCGTCCGGATCTATGCCGAACTCCTCGGCTATGGCATGAACAGCGATGCCTACCATATCACTGCCCCGTCTGAAGAAGGAGAAGGCGCGGTGCGCTGTATGGAGCTGGCGCTCAAGGATGCCGGCATCGGCAAGGAGCAGGTCGGGTATATCAATGCGCATGGCACCTCGACGATGGCGGATGCGATTGAGACCAAGGCCATCAAACATGTCTTTGGTGAGCAGGCCTACCGCATTCCGGTGAGTTCGACCAAGTCGATGACCGGCCATTTACTCGGAGCGGCTGGGGGGATTGAAGCGGTGTTTACGGTGCTGGCGCTTCACCACGGCATACTCCCTCCGACAATCAATCTAGATCATCCTGATCCTGCCTGCGATCTGGACTATATTCCGCACAAGGCCAGACCGGCTGCCGTGAGAGTCGCACTGTCGAACTCTTTCGGGTTCGGCGGAGTCAATGCCTGCCTGCTCTTTAGAAAGCCTGAGGCGTAACAAACTGTGCGAGGGATATACTCGCCGCTATGACTTCGGTTTCCTCCGCCGACTCGCTCCAGTCTTCGTTGGGCTATCGATTCAAGTCCATTGGCTTGCTTGAGGAAGCCCTGACGCACTCCTCTCTCGTCAATGAACAGAAAGCAGCCTTGCCCCAACATAACGAGCGGCTCGAATTTCTCGGAGATGCCGTGTTGTCGCTGGTCATGAGTGAGTACCTGGCCTCGGCATTGCCCCAGTCTTCAGAGGGGACGCTTTCGAAGTTGAAGGCGCAGGTCGTTAGTGAGGCATCCTTGGCGCAGGTCGCACGGCGGCTAGGACTGGGGGAGCATCTCAAGCTCGGGCGTGGAGAAGACCGTTCGAAGGGGCGGGAGAAAGATTCGTTGTTGGCCGATGCGCTGGAAGCGGTGCTTGCGGCGGTTCATCTTGACGGAGGATTTGAAGTAAGTCGCTTGGTGACACGGCATATCTTTTCAGAGGAACTGACACATATCGCCTCTCAGCAGGAACCGCCCGGTGCGGGCGACTACAAGACGCAGTTTCAGGAGTGGTGTCAAAGGCGGCATGACATGTTGCCACGCTATGCGACGGTTCGAGAAACAGGGCCGGACCACCAGAAGTTATTCGAGGTGGAATTATCCATTCAGGGCGACGTAGTGGGCAGGGGGGCAGGACGGAGCAAAAAAGAAGCAGAACAGCAGGCGGCGAAACAGGCCCTTCAACAGGTAGGAACCTGATCTCGCAGGATGCTGACAAAGACCGCCAGCGGCGTTCTCGCATTGTTCAGGTCCTTAACGTACCCCAGAGGGTACGGGCCTCCGGGCCCTCACTCGCTGTGGCCTTGCTTGGGATAAGGCGCGTCTCGGCGCGCCAGGGTTGGGCGGGTGAGAAGTCTGGCCTTTTTGAGCATCCTGAGGGCTATGTTGACATTGAGACTATGCTGTAAGATTCCAGCGTGTATTGTGTACAAACTAATTTTTCCTGCTGCCTGCTAGGCGGCAGGGAAGAATTGCTTTACAACGGGGCCAGTCATTATTTCAGGGAGGCTGAGGATGCAGAGACGAATGATAGTGAGGATAACGGCGGTGATGCTCATGCTTGGCGGGAGTCTGTTGCTGGGGCTGGGCCCTCTTTTCGCAGCGGACAAGGCTCCGGCGGGGAAAACAGAAGGGGCAAAAGGTCCCAAGGCCACGATCAAAACGAAGTTCGGCGATATGGAAGTTGTCTTTTTCCCCGACAAGGCCCCCAAGCACGTTGAAAGCTTCGTCGCCTTGGCGAAATCAGGCTTCTACAACGGCACGATCTTCCATCGGGTGATTCCAGGGTTCATGATTCAAGGCGGCGATCCCAATACCAAAGACCTGAACAAGCCGGAGACTTATGGCCAGGGTGGGCCGAGTCAGAAGCTCAAGGCTGAGTTCAACGATATTCCTCACCGACGGGGAATTCTTTCCATGGCGCGGACGAACGATCCCAATAGCGCCGGTTCTCAGTTCTTCATTGTCGTCAAGGAATCGAGCTTTCTCGATGGGCAATATACGGTCTTCGGCGAAGTGGTGAAGGGGATGGAAGTCGCGGACAAGATAGTCGGCTTACCGAGAAATAACCGCGACCTCCCCAATGAGCGGGTAGAGATTACGGTTGTGGTGATGGAGTAGGCGATGCGAAGTCGGTGGGCGATGATGCGTGACTCAGCTGTCATGAGAAATGTCATGCTGTGCGGGCTACTGTTGGGGATTGGTCTCCTTGCCGGTTGCGGAGGAAAGGCCGAGGTGATGCCAGTTGTGCCTCCGCCAAGCCTCGGCCCTAAAGCCATTATCAAGACGAAGTTTGGAGATATCCATATCAAGCTCTCTCCCGATGTCGCCCCCAATCATGTTCGGAACTTTATCAAGCTGGCCAAGTCAGGGTTTTACGACGGGACGATTTTCCACCGGGTGATCCCAGGATTTATGATTCAGGGCGGAGATCCCAATACCAAAAACTCGTTGCACAAAGACCTGTATGGGCAGGGCGGGCCGAAAGACGAGAAGGGCAATCCCGTCTTGCTCAAGGCGGAGTTCAGCGACACTCCGCACAAGCGCGGTATTGTATCGATGGCGCGGGCGAACGAGCCCGACACAGCCGGGTCGCAGTTTTTTATCGTGGTCGAACCGTCCCATTTCCTCGATGGAAAGTACACGGCCTTCGGTGAGGTGACCAAAGGCCTTGGCATCGCCGATCGGATCGTGGGCCTGCCTAGAAACGATCGCGACTTGCCGAATGAGCGGATTGAGATGACGGTGACGATTGTTGAATAGCACCGCAGTCTCACGGACTTCCATGCTCTTGCCCGTATTATTCATGAGCGCTTCGTAACTGCTCAGGTGCGCAGGCTGAAGACTAAAAGCACAGGCTGAAGGGGTTCAGGCCGAAGGCCGAAGTTCCGAACACTTCAGCCTGAACCCCTTCAGCCTGCACATCTGAGTAGTTACATTTTTTCGAGGATTGCTTGGAGGCGAGCCCGTTCTGATGGAAAGATCAGAATGAAGTTGAGGCCAAATGCATTGTCTGAGACCCATCGTACCGCAGCTCGTTCAACCTTTATGGGCGGTGACTGATTGGGAAGTTGAATCATGAGCTGAACGGTGAGTCCTTCCGCTAGATTGACGTCTGACTCGGCTCGACAGCCTGATGGCGAGAGGTTGGTGATCAAAGCCTCGCCTTCGACTTCTCCGGAAGAGAAGCTCAGGATGCTGCGTAACTCCACCCGGCGTGCTTTTCTGATTTTTCGCTCTTTGTCTGCGCCCATGGGTGCGATTATCGTCCTCGAAGGTGGCAGCGATTAGTGATGATGACAGCCCGGCCCATGCGTGTGGGCCTCAGGTTCCGGGGGCGGCATGAACTGTTGCCCCGGCAAGATGATGTGGCCCGCTTCACGTTGTTTGGTCAGGTGTTCTGCAATTTCAGGATGATAAGCTCGAACATAACCGATAAGCCCGCCAAGAAACCGTTGCGATTGAAAGTCCGTACCGGAAACGCGTGAGACGAGGGCAATTGCACGGTCCAGTATTTCAGGCGCAGAAGACGTATCGGCGATTTCCTGAGGATTCTGTTTCTTGAATGTCTCGTATTCCTTCTTCAGATGCTCAGCGAAAACAGGCATCGGGCCGGCTGGAACATGAAGAGGACTGAGCGTTCTCCGCAAGCCCTGTAGCGCCGCCACGATCTCCGCGTCTTGCCCGTCACGGCGACTTTGGAAATAACCGAAGATCACCACTTCAACGAGATTGAAGAGGGCCACGGCCTTTTTCCCTCCCAGCTCGTCGAGTTCGCGATAGAAGTCCCTGCGCACCGGCATGAATTGCGCTGCCAGCCGCTTCTGCTGATAATCGCTCCCGGATTCGAGATAGACGCAGTCATTCGGGCATGAGACCCGCACGATTCGGTGTTCCCCGCAGCATTGACTGCAGATCAGCCCTGCCAAGGCGGGGCAAGGCCGCTTGCCTTTCCGTTGTGTGCAAAAGGCGCATTGGCTCATCTTTTTTCAGGCCCTTCCGACGCCGGTTTCGGTGGAGGCGGGATGAAGCCATAGTCTGCCAAGGTCCGTTTTTCTTGTTTCGANNGACTTTTCCGGTTGTGAAATCGGACACGTACATGTTGCCCCAGCGGTCGAAATCTACTCCGCGGAGATTTTGAAAGCGGTTGGAAAAGAATCCATTGGAGAAGAGCTCCGTCACCACGCCTTCCGGAGAGACTTCGGAAATTTTGCCCTTCTCCCAACTGACCGCAATGATCTGACCTGACTTAGGATGGATGGCAAGGCCAGAGGGGCCTGCGAGGGCGCGGTCCGTGACCAGTACGGAAAATACTTGGGTGGCCAGATCGAAGCGGTAGATCGTGTTCGCTTTTTGGTCTGAGCAATAGAGGTACCCCTTGCCATCGAAGGTCACGTCGCTCAAAAACACCTGTGGCGTCTCCGCCTGCGAAGCTGCGCGAGATCGGATTGTGAGTGCCATGACTGGCTTACCGGTGGTTGTATCGAAGCCCCTCAGGGTGTCGAGATCCGCCACGTAGAGCACATGTTCTACCAGGGCCATGCCTTTGGGGGCATGGAGGGTGACATCGTCCTTCCCTCCCTGGATAAACTTCAGATTGAGAAGTTTCCCATTGGTATTCAGCTTGGTGATAAACCCGTTGTTGTCGGCGGTCTCCGCTTCGCCGTTCACGCTTGAGATGAAATAGCTCTTCTCAAGAGGGTCATTCACAAAACTATAGGGAGATTGCAGTTCCGTCACGGTGATCTGGGCGTCGACTGGGCTCACGATCGCAACGGACAGGCTCAAGGTAAGCCAGGCTGCCGGATGGCTGAAGACGCGTCTCAGAGAGGATATGGCGGCGGAGGTTCTGTTCACAGGGTCGATGGCTGTAGATGATGGTTGATCAGGCTATCGTAGCTGCCAGCTGAAGAGCCTGTCAAGAAAGAGGCGTGAAGCGTGAAAGGTTAGACGTGAGAGGTATAAGGTGAGGCATCGTTTCACTTTTTACGTTTTACGTTTCACGCCGGAGAGGTCGTTGACTTGCTCAAAAATGCCCTGCTATGGTGCCGTGTTTTTTGAGTCAGGTTAAGTTTAAGGTCAAGGTTGAGCAGGAAAGTGTAGGTGATGGTTCCCCTTAACCTTAGCCTCAACCTACTGCCTTGCGTGAGGAGGGAATTGTGGCGGCACGATTGATCGATGGCAAAGCTTTGGCGCTGCAAGTACGCGAGCGGCTGGCAACTGAATCAGCATCGGTCCTAGCAAAGACCGGGATGAAGCCGGGCTTGGCGACGATTTTAGTGGGCGACGATCCCGCCTCGCATCTCTATGTGAAGAGTAAACAAAAGGCTTGTGAGGCGGCCGGTATCTATATCGACGATCACAAATTACCGGCGAGCACGACGCAGGCAGAGTTGTTGGCTTTGATTGAAAAAGAGAACGCCGATCCGCGGATCCACGGAATCTTAGTTCAGTTACCGCTCCCGAAGCACATCGACAGCAAGGTCGTGCTCGAAGCGGTGTCGCCCGGCAAGGATGCAGATGGATTTCACCCCTACAATTTTGGCAGGCTTGTCGAGGGCCATCCGGTATTTGAAGCCTGCACACCGAAGGGCGTCATCAAGATGATCGAATCCACCGGTGTGAGTATCGAAGGGAAGCGCGCCGTGGTATTGGGGCGGAGCAACATCGTCGGCAAGCCGTTGGCGCTCATGTTGCTTCAGCGCAACGCCACGGTGACGATTTGTCATTCCAAAACGAAGGATTTGCCGGCGGTCTGTCGCGAAGCTGAGCTGTTACTTGTGGCGATCGGGAAGGCCAAGTTTGTCACAGCCGACATGGTGAGAGAAGGCGCGGTCGTGATCGATGTGGGAATGAACAAAACTCCTGAGGGCAAATTGTGCGGCGATGTCGATTTTGAACCGGTCAGCCAGAAAGCCGGCTGGATCAGCCCTGTGCCGGGCGGTGTCGGGCCGATGACGATTGCGATGTTGTTGGACAACACGGTGGAATCTGCGAAACGCAAGGCGGGAATGATGTGAGGCGGCTGGGTGCTCCTGTGCTCGCGCAACGCGCGGCTTCAGAAAGCCCTCGTTGGACGCGCGCACGATGGAGCAACCCAGCCACCTCCCTGTTAGAGTAAGGGAGTTAGGAAAAAGATGAGTCGGGAGCCGAGGCGATTACGAGAGGTGCTTGATCAGGGACAGTTTGCTGTCACGATTGAGTACAATCCTCCCAAGGGCACCAACATCTCCGGCGTGCTGGAGAATGCCAAACAGTTGGTGGGGCGCGTGCACGGGGTCAATGTGACGGACAACACGGCCGCCGTGGTGCGGGCCGGATCGTTGTCTGTCTGCCGCCTCCTTTACGAACTCGGCCATGATCCGGTCATGCAGATGACCTGTCGTGATCGAAATCGGATCGCCATGCAGTCGGATCTCATGGGCGCCTCCATGCTTGGCATCCAGAATATTCTGTGCCTCACCGGGGACTATCCGACCGTCGGAGACCATAAAGAAGCGAAACCTGTCTATGACCTGGACTCGGTCCAAGTCATGCAGCTTGTCCAGGGGCTCAACAACGGGCGGGATATGGCGGGCAACAAGCTGGATGGCTCGACGGCCTTTACGATCGGCGCCGCCGTGACGCCGGAGGCGGATCCGCTGGGGCCGATGCTCGCCAAGTTTGAAGTCAAGGTGAAAGCCGGCGCCCAGTTTTTCCAGACACAGGCGATTTATCACCCGGAGCAGTTTGAGTCCTTCATGAAGGCGGTGCGGCCATTCAAAGCAAAGGTGCTGGCGGGCATTCTCGTCCTTCGGAATGCCAAGATGGCGGAGTTCATGAACGCGAATATTCCAGGCGTATCGGTCCCCCAGGAGATGATCGATGAACTCAGGGCGGCAGGCCCTGAACGCGCAGAGGATGTGGGAGTGGATATCGCAGTGCGGACCATCAAGGCGGTGCGGCCCTACTGCAATGGGGTCCATATTATGGCGATCAAGGCCACGCACCGATTGGCTGACATTATCACCAAAGCGGAAGTGGGTTGATGACAATCCCTGAGTTTCAGCAGTGCAAACGCGACAACAAGAAGCTCACCGTCGTCACGGCCTACGATGCGTTATTTGCGCGCATAGTGGAACAAGCAGGCATTGAGGCGATCCTGGTCGGGGATTCACTAGGTGTGGTCGTGCAGGGGAAGGCGAATACTCTTTCTGTGACGATGGACGACATGCTCTACCATACGCGGTTGGTGGCTGGGGTAGCCCAACGAGCGCTGGTCATCGGCGATATGCCGTTCATGTCCTATCAAGCAAGCCACGAAGACGCGCTCCGCAACGCGGGGCGGTTTCTGCAGGCTGGAGCCCATGCAGTCAAGCTGGAGGGCGGCACAGTCGCGGCTGATCGTGTGGCAGCGATGACCGGTGTCGGCATTCCGGTGATGGGGCACCTTGGTATGACTCCCCAATCGGTGAATCGATATGGCGGCTACAAGGTGCAGGGGAAAGACTCGGATCATGCGCGGGCCTTGCTGAGCGATGCCAAGGCCCTCGAAGCCGCCGGGGCCTTCGCCATCGTGCTCGAAGCGATTCCCGCTGAGTTGGCCCAGACCATTACGGAACAAGTGACTATTCCGACCATCGGAATCGGGGCCGGACCTCACTGCGACGGCCAAGTTCTGGTTCTCTACGATCTCCTCGGACTATTCGACGACTTCGTGCCGAAGTTTGTTAAACCCTACGCTCACCTCAAGGCCGATGCCCTTCGAGCCCTTCGTCGCTATAAAGAAGAAGTCGAGCAGGGGAAGTTTCCGAGCGACTCCGAGTCCTACCACTAATCAAGCGAAGTTTTACGCGAGTTCTTGCTCATGCAGGCGAATGAGCGGTGCACGAAAGTCCGAATTGGCCATGTGCTGCCGCAAATTCTCTTTGAGGTTGGCCACATTAATCCCCATATAGTACCCGGGTGTTTTCTGCAAGCGAAACATGCCGCTGGTCAGTAGTTTTCCAGCTGCCTGGTAGTTACCGGTGAAGAGTTTGAGGTTCGCCGCGGCGAGCTGGATGAGGGCTTGAAAGAAATCGCCTTGTTCAGTGTTGTGGCCCGCTGCGTGCCAGAGTCCTTCGAAGACTTCATGGCATTCCCACCAGTAGGCAAAGTTGTAAAGGTCGATTCCATACAGATATTCCTCTGATCGATGCCAATCCTCAGGCCGAAATCCCGGTGGGGGAGACTCGGGCTTGCCATAGGAATGACCGCGTGGATCATGGCGCGGATGAGGGTTCTTGCCAGGTACAAACCGGTAGGAAGGGAAGGAATGTGCAGAATAACGAGGCCAGGAAGAATCAGCCGAGGCTGGTTCAGTCACGACGGAGCCTGTCGGCACAATCGACTTGAACTACGGAGCGATCTTCCAGCCGGACAGCCGTCAGCTGCCTGCCCCAGACACATCCGCTATCGATGGCAAGCAAATGAGAATCCAGACGTAACCCAAGTGCCGCCCAATGGCCTGTGATGATGGTTGCGCTGGTATTACGCCGATCGGGGAAGCGGAACCAGGGAGTGAAGCCGACCGGAGTGTTGTCTGGCGAACCTGAGAAGTTCGACATCTCGCCAGAGAAAGTACAGGTTCGGAGTCTGGTCAACGCACGGGCGATGCTCGCCAGCCGTTCAAGTCCCTTGAGGGATGGGTTCCATTGCGCGGTTGGCCCATGAAAGAGAGCCTGAAGGAACTCTCGATACTCTGGTCCATGGAGTACGGTTTCTACTTCATGCGCCAGAGCCGTTGTCTCTTCAATAGTCCATCCTGGCAGGAGGCCGGCATGGACCATGAGAAATGATCCTTCACAATGATGAAGAGGTTGCTGTCTCAGCCACTCGATGAGATCGAAGCGATCAGCCGCGGACAGTATGTCTTGAATCGTATCTTTGGGGCGCAGCGTCGTAATATTTTCAGCCGCTGCCAGCAAGAATAGATCATGGTTTCCCAGGACGAGACGAACGGATGAGCCAAGATTTTTGATAAACCGAAGGGTGCCCAAAGAGTCGGGGCCGCGGTTGACGAGGTCTCCAACCAGCCAAAGTGTATCGGACCCGGGAGTGAACCCAATCCGGTCCAGAAGTTTACGAAAGGAAGCAAGACAGCCTTGGATGTCGCCGATTGCGTAGGTGGCCATGTTCAATAGTTATGAATTTTGAGTTACGAGTGTTGAGTTAAAGACCGAAAAATCAGAACGGAAACCTCAACCTCAAAACTTTCACACTCAGAGCTATCGCGTGACCGAATTGGAACAAGGCGTGTGAGGGAGCAGGACGGGCGCATACGGATTCGGGGCTCAAGGATATTTTGCTTCGATCACGCTTCGGAGTCCGCCTCTCGCGGCAAAGGTGCCCGTGACTTTTGCCCATACAGGCCGACAGGCCTGTACGACATCGTGCAGGATACGGTTGACTGCGTTTTCATAAAAGATACCGAGATTTCTGTATTCATGGAGATACATCTTCAACGACTTCAGCTCTAGGCACTCTTTGTCCGGCATGTAGTGCAGGGTGATAATGCCGAAGTCCGGAAGACCTGTTTTCGGGCAAATCGCGGTGTATTCCGGGATCTCGATGGTAATTTCGTAGCCCTTGTACTGGTTCGGAAATGTTTCGATGTCCGGCAAGGGATCGGTAATCCCGCTCTTCGCATGCCGCTCATTGTATCCCAGCTTGGTGCTCTTGGGCTTCTTCCCCACCGTTTCACCCCTCACGTCTTCTAGACTTGTTTCATCCACTCCACCTGACCAATTTTTTCCAATTGAATGTAGAGAGTCACCCAGGGGCAAGCCATTTCCGGGTACACCTCGCACAAGCCCCCTTTTCGAACGCCTCCGCAGGGGCCATGGCTCATGAATTTTGGACATTCCGCTTTGAGCGAGTTGTCAGGAATCGGAGGCCTCTTATGGACTCCACCGGCGTGTTGAGCGCCGTCGGCTTCTCCGGGGATGATTACGCGCGTTGACATGTGGGCATAGTCTAGACGGGTTTGATGAAATCGGCAATCTCTGTTTCCCATACAGTATGATTAGTCGCGCGGTTAAGATAAGGAACCAGGAAAAAACGTCAACAATTAGGGCGAATGGCCTACAGGCCTGGACAGTGCTAGGCCTTCTTTCGGGTATGGTGGGCCTTCTTATAAGTTGTGTTTATTATCAGGAAGTTATAATATTTTCTTTGACTGTTGCTATTTGAGATTATTATGGACGTTTCTCATTGACAGTCTTTTTTGGGCTTTGATACCATACGTGTCCCTGAGAAGGGGATATTCAGTGCATTTAGCCTTGAATTCCGCGATCTTGTTGTAAATAGCTATATCTTTCCGAAAGGCGATGGATTGCCGTTGCCACGATAGAGGGAGGTGTTCCGATGAGTCTTGACTATGTGAAGTTTTCAGGTGGATTTGAGAAGTTCATGCCCAAGGAATATCGGGACATGGTCGAACATGGCCCGTTTGGAAAGAAGATTTCTGTCTCCCAAATGGGAAGCTTCAAGGAAATTCTTGAAGAGCACCCCATGTGCGCTGGCTGCGCGATGACGCTGTTCATCCGGCTGGCCATTATTGCTTTCCCCAACCCGGAAGATACGATTACTGTTGGAACGGCAGGCTGTGGACGATTAGCGATTTCACAGGCTGCGATCCCGTTTGTGTACGGTAATTACGGTGATCAGAACGGTGTCGCGAGTGGACTGTCCCGCGGGCTGCGGTTGCGGTTCGGTGATAAGCCGAAAGATGTGGTTGTCATGGCGGGGGACGGTGGAACAGCGGATATCGGCTTCCAGCAAGTGCTCCATTCTTGGTTCCGAAAGGAGCGGTTCACGACGATCATGTTGGACAATGAAGTGTACGGCAACACCGGTGGGCAGGAGAGCGGGATGACCAACCGTGGCGCCGTTCTCAAGATGGCTCCATTAGGGAAGAAGTTTGAGAAGATGGATATGTTACAGATGGCGAAGGTGGCCGGATGCGCCTATGTCGCGACGGTGGTTCCGAACAATCCTCGCCGTGTTGAGAGCGTCATCAAGAAGGCAGTATTGATTGCCCGCGAAGTGGGCTCGACCTACATTCAAGCTTATACCTCCTGCAACATCGAGTATGCCATTCCCACCGACAAAGTGATGGAAGATGCGAAGACCGTTGAGAATGACCGGTATCAGTTCACAGAATATGTGAGCGATGAGGCCAAGCAGTATCTGACCGAGCGGTATGGCTATAAAGACTATCTTCCGAAGGCGGCTGCTCCTGCTGCAGCGATTCCAAACAAGGCGTAAACGATTCGGAGGGGGATTCGGATATGGCAAAGCGCTTTAACATACGAATGGCAGGGGTTGGTGGTCAGGGTGTGGTGACGGGATCACACATTCTGAGCACCGCAGTGATCCATGCCGGGGGTGAAAGCACGATCGTTCCGTTTTATGGGTCGGAAAAGCGGATGGCGCCGGTCGAAAGCTACGTCCGTGTGTCGGATGAACCGATTTATGAGATTGGCGAAATTACCTTCCCTCACATCATCATTATCTTTCATCCCCAGGTCATTACCCATGGCAAGTCCTATACGATGCCGTTCTATTTCGGATTGAAGGAAGATGGGGTGGCGCTGATCAACAACGATGGTCCGATGAGTCTTCACAGAGATCAGCAGCGTGAGTTGGAAGAGCGCCGCGCAAAGCTCTACTATTTCCCTGCCACCAAACTGTCCCTCGAAGTTGCAGGGATGGATCTGGCGACAAACATGGCTTTGATGGGTTGCATCGGAGCGATCACGGGACTGACCTCGGTTGAAGCGCTGGAGATGTCCGTGAAGGACCGGTTCCTGGGTAAAGGATTTGTCGTCTCAGGCGGAACTGCGGCGTTGGACAGTGTCGTCGAGCGGAAATTTAAGAAGAAGCAGGAGCTGATCGATAAAAATGTGGCGGTGATTCAGGCCGGCTGGAACTACGCTGTCGATCATGGTTGGGCTGCAACATCGGTCAAACGGTCCGAAGTCCGCGCGACCGTTAGCGCCTAACTAGGATTTACCACGAAGGAGCACCATGTATCTGGTAGCCAATATCGATGTCGAGATATGTGCCTCGAAGAGCTGTAAGCTCTGTACGCAATATTGCCCTGAAGCGAATACCATTCAGTATAGCGAAACGATGGGAACGGATAAGGGATTTAAGTATGGCACTGCCTACATAGCGGTGGATCGGTGCAAGGGTTGTGCGCTATGTGTGTGGGTGTGCGACACGATGGCAAAAAATAATGCCATTAAGATGATTATGATCGATCAATTACCGATGGCTGCCGTGACCGATAACATTCGGTATGAAGAGAAAACCACCGTTGCAGTCCTGTCCAATCCAATGATTGTGATAGGTAATTAGGGAGGTACGGGAGTGGCGACGACGACCGATACAAGAGAACGCATCATTGTTCCTGGTCCCGCCGGATTCCACCCGCCGTCCGCGGCTCAGTTGGGGGTTGCGCTGCCTGACCCAGGGCAAGGATTGTACTATGGGTTGCTGGAGGAGAATGAGGACAAGGTCATCGAAGAGATGGCCCGTAAAATGTTGACCAGCCCTAACGCCACGATTTTCCCAGGACCGTTGGTGCTCTGGGCCTGGAACGAGCATGCCGTTGAGAAGGCCAAGGCCGTGCTGGAAATTGCCGCGCAGATTCCTGATGTGATGATCATCCCCATGCCGGACTATCGTCCGAAGTATCCCAAGATCGATCCGGAAGAGGTCATCAATCCGAACCATCCGAACCTGACGATTTGGGGCAACAAGATCGAGGCCTGCATTTTCATCGGCGTGCATTGCCATTATGCCAACTTGACCTTGAAAATGATTCGTGCAGGGACGAACTGTCTCACCATGGCAATCTGTGCGGAGCAGGGGCACGAAGATGCGATGCTGACGATCCGGGATTCGGACACAATCAAGTTGAGAAAGACCGCGCAGGTCTTCAAGCGGGTGCGTGAAGAAATGGGCATTAAGTTACCGGAGAACGGAGAGAACGTGCGATTTACCGGCACGCAAACGAGAGTTCACGGTGGAAAAACTCACACCAATCCCCTCACCTTTGCGCCTGTGGCTGGTGTGGCCGGCGCAGCTGCTTTCGGCCATTCGTCCGAGCAGATGAAGCGAGAAGGCTGAGTAGGGTCGAACCGCACGGGCGATATAGCGAAGAGGTGTCACAATGAGCGAAGCACTCGAAGCAGAACAAAAGACCAACCCGCAGGGCGATCCCATTACAAGTGTCGCGGCCCCTAAACCGGCCGAGGCGGCGGCCGTAAGGAAAGACCCCCACGCCGAAGCGAAACGGCAGAAGGTGGTCACGCCGGAATACTTGTTCCTCGAAGCCCCGCGAACGAAAGAATTCATCACGGGCAGCGAAGCGGCAAAAGAGGCCGTTCGGCGCTCGAACGTGGACCTGGCCATTGCCTATCCTATTACCCCGCAGAGCGAAACGATGCAGCTCATCGGCGTGCTCTACGGCGAAGGGTATGTGAAAGAGTATTATCGCGGTGAAGAAGAAGTCGGTGTCATGGCGGCGATGGCTGGTGGGTCTCGATCCGGTGTCCGCTGCTTTACGGCGACCGCAGGCCCCGGTACGCTGAGGGGCCTGGAAGGCATCGCGTCCTGGCCTGGGCATCGGCTGCCCATAGTCGCTATGTTCACCTGCCGCGTCGTGAATGCTCCCTTGGCCATTCAACCTGACAATATCGAAGTGGCCTATCTATTAAATTCCGGGATGATCGTCTTCCATGCCGAGAATCAGCAGGACATGTATGACTTCATCATGGCAGGGTTTACGATCAGTGAGAAAAACGATGTGACGCTCCCAGTCGGTGTCTGCTGCGACGGGTTCTTTGTGACCCATGCCCGTGGGTACGTCCGGATGCAGGACCGCAGCATGAAGCTGCCTCCGCGTGAAGCCTGGCGTGGCGCGGTGCCGGTACTCGATGCGGAGAATCCTCCTGCTCGTTTATCGCGTGACGCCCCGGTTCAGAAGTCGAACTTCATGGCCTACAACATCCATGCAGTCTGGCAACAGGAAGTGTGGGCCGCAGTCGAACGGTCACGCAAGTACATCAATCAGTATATGGGCGGGTTGCTCACGGCTGAGAATGTGGACGATGCCGAGGCGGTGATCATTGCCTCAGGCAGTGCTGCGGCTCAGTCGAGAGAAGCCGTTCGTATTTGCGCAGAAAAGGGTATCAAGATTGGATTAATTAAGGTCCGGTCGATCCGTCCGTTCCCGACGCAGGAGTTACGGAAGCTTTGCGGCAAAGCGAAACTCATTGTCGTCCCCGAGTTCAATTATGTCGGATGGCTGGCGAAAGAAGTGGCTACCGCGATTTACGGGTACTCCAAAGCGAAGATCATCGGTGGGCCGAGGGTATACGGTGGTCAATCGATGCCGGTGGAATTGATCGTGGACGAAGTGGAGTCTGGTCTGACCGGGAAGAAGTCCAGCAATGTCGCCCAGTCTTCGATTATGGGTGGCGCGGTCAATCAGGATGACGTCGCTCATTTCATGCGCAGCATCTGACATCCTTGAGCTGAATAGCAAAGGCCCGATCCTTCGCAGGATCGGGCCTTTTTATTTTCAGCTCGGGGTACGTTATACGTGAATGGTTAAACGTTAATCGTTTTGAAGTTCGTCTTGCGTTCAACGAATAACGGTTACCGATTAACGGTATTCACCCCTGCAGCTCGTCCTGCACCATCTCCTCAGTCTCCGGCATGCCATAGGCAACGTACTTGGCATAGGAGAGATAGATCATCGCGCTATCCCTCATGGCTTTAGTGCCTTGTGATAAGCGAAAAACTTGATCGGGGTTGTGGGATGGGACGGTCCCCATCGAATCCACATGGCTTTGAAGAAGTTGGGTGAATCGCTCCATCGAACGTTCCACATCTTTGTAAGACAATAAAATTTCGTCTGTCATGGTTGTCCTCCTAATCGCCATCAGCTTACACTATGCCTATGCGACCCTTCAACGAGAAGAAACCGGCTGGACTGTCATCGGAAACACTACAAGTTCTGGCAAGGATATCGCCAGACAGGGCCCTTCGAGGCGAAGCTCTGGCGCAGGCAGTCGTGAACCTTTCACGATTGTTTACAACCGCACGCCCATCGCTGCCGCCCCGTTACCTGGATGATCAGGCACATGCTGCCGCCTATCTCTCATATTTCCTGCCTGTGAACCTCTCTAAAGTCCAAGTTCTGCTGGATGAGTTGCCGAACGACAACAGCACTGAAATGCCAGATCGACCGATGGCGGTGCTCGATCTTGGTTGTGGCCCGGGGACTGGAGCTCTAGCCTTGCTGGATTGGCTATGGCATCGCAGTCCGGAACGGGCGAAGTCTGTATCGGTCCTGGCGACCGATGCGTCTCAAACCTCTTTGCAGGATGCTAAGAAATTGTGGGAGGCCTACTGCAACGAGGTTGGAATACCCAACGCAGGCCTCCGCTGCGTCGAGGGCAATCTGGAGCATCCACTCAAGGGAGATCTCGGCAAGCAGATTGTGCGAGGCGGGCCGTATGACCTCATGATCATGGCGAACTGCCTCAATGAATCATTTTCTACGGCGCCCGACCCTCCTGCCGAGCGGGCTGCGATTGTCGGGCAACTTCTGCCGTTTCTCGCGCCGCACGGCACCATCATGATCATCGAGCCGGCTTTACGGCAGACAGCTAGGGCTTTGCATCAGATGCGTAATCACCTGCTCAAGCAGGGCCTCTGTACGGTCTATAGTCCCTGCCTACACGAGGGAGCCTGTCATGCCTTAGACCATCCGGACGATTGGTGCCATGAGGAGCGGCCATGGCAGACGCCTCCCGCGATTGCCGCACTCGATCGAGAGGTGGGGTTTATTAAAGACGCGTTGAAGTTTTCCTATTTGCTGTTGCGCACAGATGGTCGCACGATTGTGCAGCGGAGTCCGCAGACGTTTAGGGTCGTGAGCGAGCTGCGAGAATTGAAGGGAGAAAAGCGAGCCTGGCTGTGCAATGAAACAGGACGGCCTGAAGTCGGGCGGCTGGATCGGAAGGCCTCTCCTCATAATGAGGCTCTCGATAGCTGGCATCGCGGCGACATTGTGCAGATCGAGAGTATTGTGCGCAAGGTGAAAGAAGGGAAGGTATCGCCAGTGGGAAGAATTGAGAGTGATGCAGCAGTGCAGATCGTCCGTCCCGTCTGAACCTCCGCAATCAGGAAAGAGGAAGCCTGCGGCTCCTCGCTCCTGCGCCTCCCGCGGCACCCCTTCCACGGCGCTCTGAAGCGGAAGGATGAGGAGGGAGCGGCCAGGTGCCCTTCTTGCTCGCAGAACAGAGGAGGGGATGGAGACTGATGATCTTCTGTGCTCGCGCAACGCGCGGCCTCAGAAGGCCCTCGTTGGACGCGCGCAGTGGAAGCTCAATCAGCCCCCATCCCTGAAGAGATCACGAGCGAGCTTGGAGGGATCATTTAGATGGATGAGGGTTGCTCGATGCGCGCAGTAAAGGGCAGCCTCGGCCATTCCCTCCAAGAAAAAGTGCAAGCTATTAGAAAGCCCTCGTTGGAGGCTCGCACGTAAGGGGATTACCCGGCCGCCCTTACTACCGGAGAGCATTGATAAGTGATTGAACTCGCGCAAGAATCATCCTCAATTTTGCGGCCTGTGTAGGCGTTCAATGGACGAGATACGAACCCAGGCACGTTGGCGTGCGGAGCAGGATGAATGGCGATCTGATGGGAGCAAGATAGTGGCTCCTGAAAAGCTCGCTACCATTCGCGAAGCGCTAGAAACCAAGGGCTGTATTGTAGTCGAGCATTGGCTTTATCGTGGCGCAAGTGCTCCCGAGCGAATGATCTTTGATGATTTTCAGAAATTCCAAGAGTATCTCAGAACGAAAACGTCTGGCGGCGATGCGATTGATGTCTGGAGTATGCATGAGGTTTGCACTCCTCAGAATCGTGTAGCCGAGGGCAAGGTCCCTGATCTCGATGGGCGCGTCCCAACAGGAGGTGCGTACTAATGAAGCCGATTTGGGATGAGGAAATGGGTCTGGAGTCTCAATAGGCTGTTCAAAAAGGCCTGTCAGCAAGGCCGCAGCTAGTGAAGGGCCGAGGCGTACCCTCTGGGGTACGTTGAGGATCTGAACGATGCGAGAACGATGCTGGAGGGCTTTTTCAACAGCCGTTAATCGGCTTCGGGTTCTGCGCTGCCGTGCTGGTGACTTACCCTATCTTCGTCGAACATCTCCGCCATTTCCTCGGCGATCATGTCGCCATCGTCTTGAATGGCAAGGAGAGGGATTTCTTTTCTTGGCTTGGCCACTGGCTCTGGAGCGGGAGCATCGGGGGCCTTGGCGGGAGTTTTTGGGGTCTCACTCATAGGAAGAGTATACACCAGGCAGGGGGTGAAAAGGGGAGCTATTCAAACGCTTCCAGGGAGGAAGGCTCCGGATATGTTTTCTGGCACGAGGTACAGGTCAGGAAATAGATCGATTCTCTGACGGACATGGTGATGCGAAAATTGAGGCTCACTCCTTTGTGATTGCAGGTCGGACAGGACATTTCTTTAAGCCGGTAGGGGATATCCGGCTGTGTTCGTTGGTAGAACTCCATATCTGTGTAGATTGGGAAGGTGTAGTAGCATTTCCTACAGATGCCGCGCCATTCACCGTCTGCCTGCATAGAGCGTTCATCGATCCCAAAGCTTGACCCCTTGCAAATGGCGCATTGGACGGTTCCAAGTCTGGCTTCAACTTCCTTCATGGTCGGGTTTGGCATCTGACAGGCTCCTTGGCAGAGGTCGGCGGTATCGTGTCGCCAGTATAACGGTCACATGGAAGCGACTGCAACGGGACAAGGCCAGCTTTCCCCTTGACCTGGCTGTTGTCTCTCTTATACTAAGACCATTATGCATCTGATCACCGAGAATTTGTTGGTTGGGAATATCAATGACGCGAAAGAACTGCCGGTCAAGATCGGCGCATTGCTCCTCGTCGCGGCTGAGTACACGGTGGAGTCCCCTGATTGGCTGGTTTCCGGCAGGATTCCATTTTCAGAGTATGCCGAAGCCGAACCGCTCTTGCTGGATCAAGCAGTGAGCTGGGTTGAACAGCACCAGCCGGGCAATCGGGTTATGGTCTGCTGCCGTGCCGGCATGGGCCGATCCGTGTCGGTGGTGATGGCCTATCTCTGTTGTGTCCAAGGAATGGAGTATGCTGAGGTTCTGAAGTTAGTCATGAGGCGCCGGCCCGGCGCCTTGCCCCTTCCAAATCTCGAAGAAGCCATCAGCCAGGTTCGTCTTCTTCGCGATGCACGTGCGAAGGATAAGAAGAAGCGTGCGTCCCGCCCGGCTGCTGGCGCGTAACCACAATAATTCGAACGCGTCAGTTCCCAGCCCGCATTATCCATGAACGCTTTTGCTGCAATCACCGATGCTTGCTCAAGCGAGACGGGCACGATTGGTAGGGATAGAGGCCGGCACATTGCCGCGCACAGGTTAATGTAAGAACGTAGGGCCAAGATGCGGGCCTTTCACTGAGGATCTCTCCCCATGCCGGAATTGCCGGAAGCCGAAGTTGTTGCACAGCAGTTACGGACTCGTCTCCTCGGCGCTCAGCTCAGCGACTGCTGGGTTGGGCGAGCGGATATTGTGCGGGAGGGGTTGCCCACGCTTTGGTGGTACCGTAGCGCGCGCTTGGAAGAAGTGGAGCGATACGGCAAGAGCGTCGCGCTGGGATTTCAAAAAGAAGGTGAACGGAGATATGTCGTCGCAGAGCTTGGCATGACAGGCCTCCTTCTCTTTCGTACGGCGCAAACGAAACACCCGCAGCATGTGCATGTCCGCATGTCGTTCACGGGTGGCCATGAATCAGAACTGCGCTATTGGAATCCCCGGCGGTTCGGGCGCCTTTCTTTGTTCGATCGGGCAGGTCTCGACCGCTATCGTGCTCGCCGCTTCGGGGTCGACCCTCTCTCGGTGCCGCGCGATGAGTTTATTAGTCTGATGGAAGCCAGGCGAGGCCGAATCAAGCCGTTGCTGATGCATCAGCAAGTGGTCGCGGGGATTGGAAATATATATGCGAATGAAATTCTTTTTCGCGCCAGGCTCCATCCGAACCGTGAAGTGCATCGGCTACGCAGAGCCACGATAATCACGCTCCATGACACCATGCAAGCAGTGTTGCGTGAGGCGATTTCCTGCGGCGGATCGAGCGTCAAGGATTTCTTTGCACCGGACGGAACAGAAGGCCGGTACAAGCAACATCATCTTGTGTACGGCAAAGAAAGTCAGCTTTGTCCTAACCGATGCGGAAGAAAGATTCGCCGTCTGCAAAGTGAACGCAGTTCGTTTTATTGTCCTGCCTGCCAGATTTGAAAATGCCCCGTCGATTTCGTGTCTCAGCGCATTGAAGATTGCCACGTTGTTCGATCTCTAATAGACCGAGTGCCAACCGTCCCAATGCGGATGATATTGCATACAGTAGCGCATCTCGTGACGTACTGCCCTCGACAAGACAGCCAATGTATCTTGAGAAGAAAAACTAAAAATCCTTATTTTGTGCGAGTAAGGTATTCGCAGTAGTACAGTACCTCTTGGTATGAGAGCTGCACTCTCCACCGATAGGCAATGTCTTTTGACATGGATAGGTTGACAGAGGTCCATGACAAGATATGGATTGGCGCCCTGTCCGGTTTGATCAC
>CXWL01001250.1_pt1 | contig 127419 bp, 139 predicted proteins | sample 590931 | NCBI WGS metagenome assembly CXWL01 (sample SAMEA3498368, study PRJEB10139) | groundwater metagenome | biome: water well; material: biofilm material | place: Germany | collected 2015-04-27
GTGATCCTCCCCCGATTTAGTGGACGCCCATGTTAGGCTCGGAAGGGCTTGAAGGGGTGTTCAGTGAAGACGACCAAACGGAAGCGGCGGATATTCACGCCGGAGTTCAAGCGCCAGGCCGTGGCTCTGTTCGAGACCTCGGGACGCAAGGTGGCGGCGGTGGCTGCCGAGATCGACGTCAGCGAGACCGTGCTGCGCCACTGGATCGCCCAGTTCGGCGCTGGCGCCGCGGCTTCGCCCGCCGGGTCCAGACCGGTGAGCGCCGGTCCGTCGCTCGCCGATCAGGCCGCCGAGATCGCGCAGCTGCGCCGCGAGAACGAGCGGCTGCGGATGGAGCGCGACATTTTAAAAAAAGCGGCGCTGATCCTGGGAGATCAAAAGCGATGAGCTTCCAGATCATCGAAGAGGCGCGCGCGGACTATCCGGTCGCTGCGCTCTGCGACATTCTCGGGGTGTCGAAAAGCGGCTTCTATGCGTGGCAATCACGCCCTTTGTCGGCCCGCGACCATGAGGACGCGCGGTTGCTCGTGGAAATCCGCGAAGCACATCGCCAAAGCCGAGGCACATACGGTTCACCGCGCATTCACGCTTATCTACGCGCGCACGGACGGCGCGTCGGCAAAGCCAGGATCGAGCGTTTGATGCACGCCCATGGGCTCTCCGGCGCGGTCAACCGCAAACGCCGGCCGCGCACCACCGACAGCGATCATGCTCTACCGATTGCGCCCAATCTGCTGCAACGCGATTTCTCGGCGCCGGCGCCGAACACTGTCTGGGTCGCAGACATCACCTACGTGCACACCGGCGAGGGCTGGCTCTATCTCGCCGCGATCATGGATTTGTGCACGCGGAAAATCGTCGGCTGGGCCATGCGCGAGACGCTACATGCCGAACTCGTCATCGCCGCATGGCTGATGGCGGTGCAGCGCCAGAGGCCGGGCCCCGGACTCATCCATCACGCGGATCGCGGCGTACAATATGCTTGCGAAGCTTTCCGGACCGAGCTGGACAAGGTTGGCGCTGTCGCCTCGATGAGCCGCAGGGGCGACTGCCTCGACAACGCGGCGATGGAGAGCTTCTGGCACACGCTCAAGACCGAGCGCGTCTATCGAACCGAATACGCGACGAAAGATGAAGCGCGCAGGGACTTGTTCGCCTTCATCGAAGGCTTCTACAATCCGCACCGGCTCCACTCGACCCTCGGCTACATCTCACCTGCCGAGGCCGAGCGCCGGACCGCGTAAACCGCGTCCACTTTTTCGAGGGAAGATCACGAGGATGTATTCTCGCAAGCGTGGCAGCGTGAGTGTCGCCGAACGTGCGCGTGTTAGACTCTGTCCATGAGCGACGCGCGCACTCTCAAGGGACCGGCCTTCGCCTTCGGTGCGGCGGTGTTGTTCTGACCCAGCCCCTTCAAACGCGTCCAGCCTGGGAGTTAGGTAAGCGTCATCCGATCACCGTTAGGCGATGAAATTGGCGCCGTACGCCGATCTGACTTCGCCGCGATGCGCCGCGGCCCAGGCCCATGGGGTGAGTTCAGCGAGCCGCTGGCTGGAATGCCCGCGCGACAAGGCGTCGAGGATGCCGGCGAGATAAGCATGCGGATTGAGGCCGTTTAGTTTCGCCGATTGCGCCAACGTGTAGATGATGGCTGCACGGCGGCCACCCTCGTCGGAGCCGAGGAAGAGAAAATTCTTACGCGATACGGCGATGGTTCTGAGCGCGCGCTCGGCGGGATTGTTGTCGATGGCGAGACGTACGTCGCTGGCGTAGCGCGACAGCGCATCCCAGCGCTCGAGGGCGTAGTTGATCGCTATGGCTGGGTCACTCTTGGCTGAGATGCGTTGGTATTTTTCGCGCATCGTCGCGCCGGCCAATGCCGCAGTCGTGCGCAGGCGCACCCCGCCGTACTCAAGCTCATCGCGAATGCGCTCGACTCGGAGGCCAGTCGCGTTGAACTGATCCTATCGTCAGCGACGGGCTGCGCGCAGACATCGCGAAACATGGCCAACACTACTTCGGGCTCTGAATCACCAAAGCCTAGAAGATCCAGATCTCTGGTGCCGCGGTGGGGTTCGTCCAGCCACGTCATCATCAATGTCGCGCCTTTGAGAATGAAGCGTCCGGCATGTTCGGAGACACTCAACCGGTAAAGCAGCCGCTCGATGGCGTATCGGTTGAGGATGAGGTCGAACGAGACGGCGCGGGCCTTGGCGACATTGAGGAGGCGCGCGCGCACCGACGCGCCCATGTCTTTGATGCGATCAGGCATTGGCGGTGAGCGCCTGCAGATACGGTTGAATAACGCCGGCGATGCCGCTCTTCGCAGCGCTGCTGGCTATGGCGGCTGGCGTCGTCTTGCGTTGTCGCAGGGCTTCCTGGAGCCCTTCAAGGGCTACGTTGAGGCCCACTGAGCGGCGGTGACGGAAGCAATCAATAATGGTGCGCGTTACGCTAAAAATCTTAACCCGCACGCCGCTGATGGTATGCGTCTCGGCGCCGTCGCGGAGCAGGGCGTCGGTCATCCGCACGATGTGAAGCGCCGGTACGCTTGTGGGCGCCCAGTCCTTGTGGCCGATGGCGATCCAGACCTTTCGCGGGAGTTGATCGGTGAGCCCATGAAAGGCGAGCGCCGAGACAAGGCAAATGACGCCTCTGGGCACCCTTTTGGCCGTCTCGGCCAGCGTGTGGTGAGTGTCGATCGGCGCATCCGGAAGCTGGTAGAGTCCTCGGGAGAGCCGGACGAGATCGCCATCGCGTTCCATGCGGCTAAGCGTGGCGGCAGTGACGCCGGCGGCGCGCAGCTCCCTGGTTCTGGCGATCCCGCGCTGTCCCACAAGCGCACGGGCGCGGTCGCGCTGGTTCGCTTGTGGGACAAAACCTCGGAGGACGGGCCGTGACATCCGAGGAAATGTATCACTGTCTGGACGTGTTTGTAAGTCGGTTGGTCAAGGGGAATTTGGAAGGGCCGGTCGGTGCCGTTGGATGCCGTCTGCAGCCGCGTAGGCGTAATTGAGCACGTGATTCGCGCTTTCCATCGGTGTTTGCGGCGACCGCGATTATTGCGGCGACCGAGACGATGCGCCCGCTCTGGCGCACGTTCACTAGGTGGCGTCGAGCCACAGATAAGGCCAATCGCCTTCGAGCGGGCGCTGCAGAAACGAGTGCACCCGCTCGTCGATCTCCTTGCACAGCTTGGACACTGGGATTTCGATATGCCGGTCATGCCCATGGCCTGCACCAGCTCTTCGACGCGGCGCGTCGACACGCCATTGATCCACGCCTCTTGGATGACGGCGGTGAGCGCCTTCTCCATCAACCGGCGCGGCTCCAAAATGAAGCCGGGATAATAGGCGGCCCCGAACAGAATTTTTCGGAAGCTTCAAATCCAGCGCGCCCGCGCGCGTCTCCAACACGCGATCGCGGTAACCGTTGCGATAGCTGAGCCGCTCGGGGGACGCGCCGATCGCGTTATCGGCGTCGAAATCAATCAGCCGGTTGAGCGTGGTCTCGGCCAGAACGCGCGGGAAGTCGCCGTCGTCGCTCGTCTGGATGGCGGCCAAAAGTTCGGGCAGAGTGGTGTCGGTCATCGGATGCGATCCTCAGCTTGGTTGCGTGTCGCAACGCCCCTTGCTGAGATTCTCCGATGGCCACCCCGCGCCCCGAGCGGCTCGGATCAAAATAATCCGCGCGCCCAAGGCGCTAGAGAATTTACACTGCGCTAATGGACGCGACCCACTCATACCACATTTGCCCCTCTGCCTCCATCTCGGCATTGTCCTAGTGGATCGCTTTGCTCGGCCATCAGACCGTTGGCAATGTGCGCGCGGCGCGCAACGTGGGCGCGAATTTCGTCATCGCCAAGCCCTTGTCGCTGGACGTGTTGCTGCAGCGCATTGAGTGGGTGGCGCGCGAAAATCGTCAATTCATCGTCGCGCCGAACTATGCGGGACCGGATCGCCGTTTCAGCAATGACGGGTTGCCGCCCGGCACGGCAGGACCCCGCCGACGACTTGCCGTTCGAGGCGCCGCCCTCCGCGGGCGAGCCGAATATGAGCCAGGGCGACATCGATGTGCTGATGAAGCCGCGAAAAGGTGGTGCTATGAGCAGTGTGCGCAAATTCACGCTGGAGAACCGTCTGGCGAAAGCGTTCGGGTATCCGAACGGTCTTCTTTTGCGCCAAGCCCTGCAACGCGCCGAAGTGAATCTGGAGAAAGTCCGCGACGCGCATCTCGCCGCGCTCGATGACAAGCTGGCGGCGTTGCGCACGGTCGAGAGTGGCGGGCGCTATCGTCCGGCGCAGGACATTCTCTCCGATGCAGGCACCCTGGGTCTGCGGGATATCAGCAGGGCGGCGCTGAGCCTATGGTATCTGCTGGCCTTGCCGGCGTCGGGCCGGGGTCGGGACGAGGCGATCGCCGTGCATATGGCGGCGCTGTTGGCGCTCCGGGAATCCCAGGGAACGGCCGCCCAGACCCCCAGGCCATCCTGCGTGGCCTCGCAGAGATTTCTCAAAAAAGCAGCAGCTGATTCTAGCTAAGCGGCGGTGCACGCCAATGCAGGCGCCGCGAGCGGGGCCGTCGCCGGCGTCGCGTGAGTGGGGATATCCAGCGTAAAGCGGGAGCCCTTGCCCTCGGCGCTCTCGACGCTGACGTCGCCACCAAGCAATTGCGCGAGCCGGCGGGTGATCACCAGCCCAAGTCCGGTGCCGCCATAGACTCTCGCGGTCGATGCGCTCGCCTGCGAGAAGGGCTGGAACAGGCGCTCCACTTGCTCGCGCGACATGCCGAAGCCGGTGTCTGCGATGATGATCTCGACCCGCTCCGAGTCCGCGCCGGCTCGCCGCGCCAGCAGGCTGATCTCGCCGCGTGAGGTGAATTTCGCCGCATTGCCCATGAGATTGAGCACGCACTGACGCAATTTCAGCGGGTCGCTGCGGCCGAGGCCGAGATCAGGCGCAATCTCCACGGTCAGCCGATTATCGTTCTTGAGCACGAGCGGCGCTATCGTGTCGGCGACCTCGCAGAGCAATTCGGAAAAATTCACCTCGGTGAGATTGGCCACGGCTTTGCCGGCTTCGATTTTCGCCAGATCGAGCACCTCGTTGATCAAATGCAGCAGGTGGCGGGCGGCGACCAAAATCTTTTGCACGTCCCGTGCGCTATCGGCCGCGTCCGTGCCATGGATGTGCTCTTCAATCATTTCCGAATAGCCGATGATGGCGTTCAAGGGGGTGCGCAATTCATGGCTCATGGTGGAGATAAACGTCGACTTGATCCGATTGGCGCTCTCGGCGGCGTCACGGGCCTCCGTCAACAGGCGGGCGAGCGCCTTGGCCTCCTCCAGCAGGGTCTCGCGCGTCAGCAGCGACATCAACAGCTCGGTTGCCCCATCGCTGGGCGCGAAATCGGAGTGTTTGAGCGCGACCGCCGAGCGCACCGCATCGGTCGGCACCGCGCCCAACAGAAAATGCAAGCCCCCGGCATGCGCAGCCACCGCCTGGCCGCGGACAATCAAGGCCGGGACCCGCTTTGAGCGCAGGATGAACAATGTATGCCCAGACACAAGTGCGGCGCGGCGCGGGCGCAATATCTGAAACTCGTCGGCCACGCGTGCGCCGATGAGACCAGCCCCGTTCCACCTCAAGAGCGAAGGCCCTGCCGCAACGATGCGATGATCGGACGAAGTGTGCAGGCGACAGGGAAACAGGGTGTCGAGCAGCTTGTCGTCCAGCACGAGCATATTGTCCGCCATTCAGGCAGCCTTGGCGTAGGCGATGGTGAAGCGCACGCCCTCCTCGGCGGGTTCGCCATGGCCAACCGTGCCCGCCTGTCCAAATTTCGACATCAGCCCTTCCATCAAGCCAACCACGAACGGCTCAAGTCCGCGCCGTTCCGACTGGTAGATGAACTCGATGCCGTCCGCGTTAGCGCCGCGCACGTAAAAAAGACGGCATGCGCGCGTCCGGCATGGTCATCTGGATGGCGGTGTGCATGCGATCGAGATTGGTCAGGAATTCGTGCAGATTATCGCCGTTCATGGCCATGAGCGAAGCGAAGCTCGTCGTTTCGGTGTAACGCACCCAGAACCTCCCGAACGCGCGCAACGCCTCTTCAACGCTCAAGCCCGCGCACGCGGCGATCGCGCCCACCAAGGCAAAGGTTCGCTCGTCCGGATTGGGCTCAGCGGAGATGAGTTCATCGTCCTTCATGCCGATGCTTTGACAAATCTCTACCCAGGCCTCCGCGCCCAGCACCTCACGGGTCATTTCGCGCGCAGCCTGATGAATCAGGCCGAACATCGCAGCCTCCTGCGCCACCTGTTTGGGCCAACATCGTTAGCGAGCGCTTAAATTGCGCTACGCGCGCGCCAGAGGCAACCGCCATGGCGGAGACACCGCGCATCGACCCGTCGATTGTGTTGAAATCGAAACATTGGCGCGGGCTCTTGGGCGATGCCGCGCCGTCAGCTTCAGATATTTCCCGCCCCTGGGCTACGATGTTGCTTAGCCGCAGCGCCCGCTCAAGCTCTTCCGTGCCCCTTGCGGCTTACCCGATCATGACCGGCCTCAGCAATCTTCCTTTCGCCCCGAGTTTGGACCCGCCGGAGGTGTGGGGGACGCCAGGTTGAGATCACCAGCAGCCGAAGGTCGAGCGCCTTCTTCAGTGCGTCGAGAGCAGCCCGTTGCGGCCGAGAGCGTCCTTGGCCTCCTGGCCGGCGCGCAATCGATCGAGGATCGTATCCGCAATGATCGGGGCTGACTTTAACGTAGGGGCACGCGAAATAGTCAGCCGCGAACCCCGCGCCATTGGGAAGAAATTAACGATACCACGTTACGGCAAGCCCACATGAAAGTTGCGCGGGCGCCATGAGGCGACGCGCTCTACTCAGCGGGGGGCGGCGGCCAATGCTCGATAAATTGCACAGCAAGACGTCAATCGGCACGCGCTTGGCGCTGGTGTCGGGATTGTTCGTGGCGTCTTCGGCGGTGGTGACGTCGCTGCTGGTGGGAAACGCCCTAAGCCAGATCAATTTCTCGAAGACGGAAGCAGCGGGCGCTGACTATCTGAACGAAGTGTGGAGCGTGGTGCGCGCCGGTGGCCGCGTGGACGCGCAAGCGGCTGAGGCCTTCAGCGCGCGCGAGGCTGCGGAGGCGTTCGCGGGCGCGCGGTCCGATGCCGACCGCATCAGCACGGGTCTTGCGCTGATCACGGCGGTCGCGGACGGCTCCAACCTTACGCTCGATCCGGATTTGGACAGCTTCTATGCGATGGACGCGGCGACGGTGAAAATCCCGGCGCTGTTGGCGGCGGCGCTGGAAGTCGACCGGGTCTCGGAATCGTCCGGCGCGGATCGCGAGATCATGCTGACGGTCGTCACGCAACGCCTCGAAGCGGCCGCGAGCGCGGCCGCGGGCTCCATGGAAGCGTCGATGGCGGCCAATGCTTCGGGCGAAACGCGGCGAGCGCTCGCCGATGCCGTGACGACCATCCGCACGGCCGCCGCCGATCTTATCGCCACGGCGCGCGCAACGGCGCCCGGCGGCAACATGGATGCCGAACACGGGCGCTTCGTGACGGCGGCGGACTCCGCCTGGCAGTCCACGAACCAAGAGCTCACACGCCTGCTCGATGCGCGGATTGGGAGCAAGCAGTCGGAGTTGATCATGCAATTGGCGCTGATCGCGCTGTTCATGGCGCTCGCTGGCGGCTTGGCCTTCCTGGTGTCGCGCGGCCTGGCCGCTCGCTTCAAGGCGCTGGCGGCGGCGATGGACCGGTTGCGCGAGGGTGACTTCAAGGTCGATGTGCCGTTCACGGGCGACGGGCACGAGACTGGCAATATCGCCAATATGCTGGAAATGCTGCGGGGCGGTATGGTTGAACAGGCCAAGGTCGAGGAAGATCGCGCGGCGCGCGCCGAAGAGCAGGCTTTGGTCGTGCGCGGTCTGGCGCAGGGTCTGAGCCAATTAGCGGTCGGCAATCTGACCACGCGCATCGACGAGAAATTCCCCGGCGACTATGAAAGCCTGCGCACCGACTTCAACAATGCGATGGAGGGCATGCAGGAAGCGATGGGCACCATCGTCGGCAGCGCCGGCGGCATCCGCTCCGGCGCCGGCGAAATTAGCACCGCCGCCGACGATCTGGCGCGGCGCACCGAGCAACAGGCCGCCAGCCTCGAAGAGACCGCCGCCGCGCTCGACGAAATCACCGCCACGGTGAAGAAGTCGGCCGAAAGCGCCAAGCAGGCCAATAGCGTCGTCACCGGCGCGCGCGCCGACGCCGAAGCCTCCGGCCAGGTGGTGAGCGGCACGGTGACGGCGATGGCCGAAATCGAGAAATCCGCAAAACAGATCGTGCAGATCATTGGCGTCATCGACGAGATCGCCTTCCAAACCAATCTGCTTGCCTTGAACGCCGGGGTCGAAGCCGCGCGCGCGGGTGAAGCGGGCAGGGGCTTTGCGGTGGTCGCCTCCGAAGTGCGGGCTCTGGCGCAACGCTCGTCGGAAGCGGCCAAGGAGATCAAGGCGCTCATCTCGGCGAGTTCGCAGCAGGTCGAGACCGGCGTGGAGCTGGTTGGCGAAGCCGGCAAGGCGCTGCAGAAAATCATCGGCAAGGTGACCGATATTGCCAGCCTGATGAGCGAAATCACCGCCTCGGCGCAGGAGCAATCCACGGCGCTGGCCGAAATCAACGCCGCGGTCAACGGCATGGACCAGAGCACGCAACAGAATGCGGCGATGGTGGAGGAAACCACCGCGGCCAGCCATTCGCTGACCAAGGAGGCCGAAGAGCTGATGGGCCTTGTCGGGCACTTCAAGATCGGGGCGAGCAGTGGCGGCGCGCGCGGCAAGCCCGCCGGCCAGCCGGTGGGGCAGCAAAAGCGGCGCGTCGCTCAATTCGCGAGCCACGGCAATGCCGCTGTGAAAAGCGGCGACGGCTGGACCGAGTTCTAAGGCATTGGGGGCTCAGGCGATGAAGCTCGCGCAACGCCTCGATCTGGGCGCCGCCGCGCCGCTCAAGCAAGCTCTGCTTGCCGCGCGGGGCGCCGCGATCGCGATCGACGCCTCGGATGTGGAGCACCTCGGCGCGCTCTGCTTGCAAGCGCTGCTGGCGGCGAAAGCGGCGTGGGCGAACGATGGCTGCGCTTTCCGCATCATCGATCCCTCGCCAGCGTTCCTCGAAGCGGGACGGCTGATGATGGGCGAGCATCGCCTTGCAGAGGAAGGAGCATCCGCGTGAGCAAGACCATTCTGACCGTCGATGACTCGCGAATGATGCGTGAGATGCTGCTGATGGTGCTGAAAGGCGCCGGCTTCAACGTCATCCAAGCGGAGGATGGTCAAGCCGGGCTTGAAGCGCTGCCCGAGGCCAATCCCCACGTCATCATCACAGACATCAACATGCCAAGGCTTGATGGCTACGGCTTCATCGAAGGCGTGCGCCGCGACGAGCGCTTTCGCGCAACGCCGATCATCGTGCTCTCCACCGAAAGCAGCCCCGAAAAGAAGGGCCGCGCGCGTACGGCCGGCGCCACGGGCTGGATCGTCAAGCCGTTCAACGAATCCTCGTTGCTCGACGTCGTTCGTAAAGTCTCGGGTTAAGGGGCGGCGATGGATTCTCTCGACTCAATCCGGATTACCTACTTCCAGGAATGCGACGAACTGCTCGCCGACTTGGAGCAGAACCTGCTCATGCTCGAAGCCGGCGAAGGCGATGGCGACACGATCAACGCCGTCTTCCGCGCGGTTCACTCGATCAAGGGCGGCGCTGGCGCGTTTGGATTCGAAGCCTTGGTGGCGTTCGCGCACATCTTCGAGACGACGCTCGACGACATGAGATCGGGCAAGCTCGATGCGGATGCCGACGTCATCAAGATCATGTTGCGCGCCTCGGACGCGCTGGTCGATCATGTCCAGGCCGCAAAGGGCCAAGGCACGGTCAACGAAGACCGCGCCGCGACCATCACCCAAGAACTTGAGGCGCTGGTTGGCGGCGGCGAGGCTGCCGATGCAAGCGCTGGCGAGGGCGGTGACGACGGCTGGGGCTTCAAGCCGCTCGCGTTCGACATCGGCGGCTTGGCCGATGCCACGGCTGAGGGCATGATTCTGCACATGCGCCCGACCGCCGCAATGTATGTGAAGGGTCACGACGCTGTTTTGTTCCTGAGGGAGCTGGAGCGCACCGGACCATGTGAGATAGAGATCGACACATCGGCGCTGCCGGGCCTCGATGCGCTCGATCCGGAAGCGTCATACCTGACTTGGACCGTGCGCTGGGGCGCCGCCGTGGACGAAGTCGCGGTGCGCGACGTGTTCGACTTCGTCGGCGAGGATTGCCCGATCGAAATCGTGCGCGAAGCGGTGGCCATCCAGGAGTTGGAGGCCGGGCCGGTGGATCCTCCGCCCATCGACATCGAGGCGATGCTCGCAAGCGTTCGCGAGACCGCAGGGCCAGCTGTTGCGAGCGCAGACGAGAAGGGCGAAAAGCCCGCTCAGCCCGCCGCCAAGACTGAAAGCAAAGCCGCGGGCGCCGCCGCCACCATTCGCGTTGATCTCGAGCGCGTCGATCGCATGATCGATCTGGTCGGCGAACTCGTCATCAATCAGGCGATGCTGGCCCAGCGCGTCGCCGAGAGCGAGCTTGGCCGCTCGTCTTCGATCTCGATGGGCCTCGATGAACTCGAAGCGCTGACCCGCGAAATCCAAGACAGCGTCATGGCCATCCGCGCTCAACCAGTCAAATCAGTGTTTCAGCGCATGCCGCGCCTGGTGCGCGAAATCGCCGGCGCTACCGGCAAGGATGTGCGCCTGGTCATGGAGGGTGAGGGCACCGAGGTCGACAAAACGGTGATCGAGCGGCTGTCCGATCCGATCACGCATATGTTGCGCAACGCCATCGATCACGGGCTGGAAACCCCGGAGGAGCGCGCCGCCGCCGGCAAACCGGTCGAAGGCGTGGTGCGCCTGGCGGCGCTGCATCGTTCGGGACGCATTGTTATCGAGGTGGACGATGACGGCAAAGGCATCAATCGCCCCGTCGTTCGCCAGATCGCCGTCAAGAAAGGGCTGATCGCCGCCGACGCACCCCTCACCGACGATGAAATCGACAACCTCATCTTCCTGCCCGGCTTCTCGACGGCGACGGCCGTGTCCAACATTTCCGGCCGCGGCGTCGGCATGGACGTGGTCAAGCGCTCGATCCAAGCGCTTGGCGGGCGGATTTCTATCGCCTCCAATCCCGGCCGGGGGTCCACCTTTACATTGTCCTTGCCGCTGACGCTCGCGGTGCTCGACGGCATGGTGATCAGCGTCGGCGACCAGACGCTGGTGGCGCCGCTGACCGCCATTGTTGAAACGCTGCGCCCGAAGCCGGACGAAGTGCGTCCGCTTGGGCCGGACGCCGCGGTGTTGGCCGTGCGCGGCGCGCACGTGCCGCTGATCGATGTCGGCGTGGCGCTCGGACTGCGGCGCACGCCGATCGATGCGACCAGCGGCGTCATTTTGCTGGTGGAGGGCGAGGGCGGTGCGCGCGCCGGCCTCGTCGCCGACGAAATCCAAGGCCAACGCCAGGTCGTCATCAAGAGTCTTGAGGCCAATTACGCGCGCGTCGACGGCATTGCCGCCGCCACCATCTTGGGCGACGGCCGTGTGGCGCTGATCCTCGATGTCGACGCCATTATCGCGGCGCAGCGCGACCGCGCTGAGCCAAAACCCCTAGCCCTAGCGAGTTGAGTCATGGATGCCGCCAAGTCTCACGCCGAGTTGCTGGAACTGATCTCGTTTCGCATCGGCGAACAAGAATTCTGCCTCGATATCATGGCCGTGCGCGAAGTGCGCGGCTGGGCGGCGGCGACGCCGCTGCCGCACTCGCCGCCCTATGTGCGCGGGATGATCAATCTGCGCGGCGCGGTGCTGCCCATTCTCGATCTGAAGTGCCGTCTCGGCCTCGGTGAAACCACACCGACACAACGCAGCGTGATCATCGTTGTCCACATCGGCCAGCGCCTGGTCGGGCTGCTGGTCGATGAGGTTTCGGAGGTGCTTGAAGTCGATCGCGGCACGATCCAGGCGACGCCGAGCGTCGGTTGCGGCACAGTCGAGACTTTCGTGCGCGGTATCATCCCGCTGGAAGGCCGTATGCTGTCTTGGATCGAACTCGGCGAAATTCTTCCTGCCCAAGTCGAAGAGGCGGCATGAGCGCTCTTGCCGCCCAACGCACTGCGCGCGAGGATATGGGTGAAGGCGAGTACGCCTTCACCCATCGCAATTTCGAGCAAATCGCGCAAAAGCTCTATCATCTCTCGGGCATTCATTTGCACGAGGGCAAGGCGACGCTTGTCTATTCGCGGCTGGCCAAGCGCTTGCGCAAGCTCGGCCTGAACGATTTCGACGCGTATTGCGCGCTGATCAGCTCGGCCGAAGGCGAAGGCGAAATCCCAGACTTCATCAACGCGCTCACCACCAACCTCACCAAATTTTTCCGCGAGCCTCACCACTTCGATCATTTGAGCAAAAAGGTTCTTCCACAATTGGCGGCCGTGGCGCGCAGCGGCCAGCGCGTGCGGCTGTGGTCGGCGGCGTGTTCGAGCGGGGAAGAAGCCTATTCAATGGCGCTGTGCCTGTTCCAGGCGATGCCGGACGCGCACCGCCACGACGTCAAAATCCTCGCCACCGACATCGACCAGAACATGGTCGCGACCGCGCGCGCGGGCCGTTATAGCGACGAAGCGGTCGCGCCAATTCCCGCCGCCCTGCGCGAGCGCTGGATGAGCTGCGGCGAGGGCGACAAGCCCTGGCGCGTCAAAGACGACGTTCGCGCCGTGCTCGCGTTCAACGAAATGAATCTGATCGGGCCCTGGCCGATGCGCGGCAAGTTCGACGTAATTTTCTGCCGCAATGTGGTCATCTATTTCGATGACCGCACCCAGACCGAGTTGTGGAAGCGCTTCCGGCAGGCGCTGACGCCAGAGGGTAGGCTTTATGTCGGTCATTCCGAACGCGCCGATGAGCCCGGGCTCCAAACCGACGGATTGACCGTGTACAAAATGGCGGGAGCGGCGCGATGAACCGTATTCGTGTGCTGATCGTCGATGATTCCGTGACCATCCGCAAAGTTCTGCGCGCAACATTGAGCCGGCATGACGACATCGAAGTCGTTGGCGAGGCCGGCGACGCCTTCGAAGCGCGCGAAGCCATCAAGACCCTCAATCCAGATGTGCTGACGCTCGATGTGGAAATGCCGAAGATGAACGGCATCGAGTTCCTTGAGAAGATCATGCGGCTAAGACCCATGCCGGTGATCATGGTGTCCACGCTCACCCAGGCGGGGGCGGCGACCTCGATCGAGGCGCTTGAACTCGGCGCCTTTGATTGCGTCGGCAAACCCGACTTCGACGGCGTCGTCGAAAAGGTCCGGATCGCGGCCCACGCCAAGGTCCGCCCGTTGCGCGAGCGCTCGGCCGAGCCGCTGGCGCACGCTTCGTATCATTGCGGCGACAAAGTGCTGGCGATCGGCTCATCGACCGGCGGCGTCGAAGCGCTGGTGACTATGCTGGAGCGCTTTCCTGCGAACTGCCCGCCCACGCTCATTACCCAACACATGCCGCCTACGTTCACCGCGACGTTTGCGGCCCGTCTTGATCGTCTATGCGCACCTCATGTCGCCGAGGCCAGCGAAGGCGCGCCGGTGAAGCCCGGACACATCTATGTTGCGCCCGGCGGCGAGCGTCATCTTGAGCTTCAAGGCGCTGGCTCGCACCTGCGCTGCAGGCTCGTGGAAGCCGCCGCGGTCAACGGCCATCGGCCTTCAGTGGATGTCTTGTTTGGCTCGGTGGCGCGGATCGCCGGCGCACGCGGCGTCGGCGTCATCCTAACTGGCATGGGCCGCGACGGCGCCCAGGGACTATTGCAGATGCGCCAGGCGGGCGCGCACACGCTTGGACAAGACCAGGCCAGTTCGACCGTCTACGGCATGCCGAAGGCGGCGTTCGAATTGGGCGCTGTGGAGCGCCAGCTCGCGCTCTCGCGCTTAGCCGTCGCGGCACTGGATTTGTGTTCAAGTGAAATCAGAGGAGCCGCCTGATGCCCGCCGCCGCCGCAATCAAAGTGCTGGTGGTCGATGACCAATTGACCATGCGCGCGCTTATTCGATCCGCCCTCCAGGAAATCGGTTTTCGCGATATCAGCGATGCGCCCGATGGCGAGGAGGGTTTCAAAACGCTTTTGGCTGCGCCAACCCACCTCGTCATTTCCGATTTCAACATGCCCAAACTTGACGGCTTGGGGTTCCTGCGCGCCGTGCGCGCGCACGAACCCACGCGCAAGGTCGCCTTCATCATGCTTACCGGACGCGCGGATAAGGAACTCGTTCAGCGCGCCATGCAGTTTGGCGTCAACAATTACATCACCAAACCATTCTCGCCGGCGGCGTTGCGGGCGAAAATCGAGGAAGTGTTCGGTCGGCTCACATGACGACAAGCGCCTTCTCGCGTGCGGCCGCCGAGGCGGGAGAGCGCACTGTTCACGTCATACAGGGTCAGCACGCCATCGTCGCTGAGCCTAACGTTGTGTTGAGCACGATACTGGGATCATGCGTGGCGGCTTGCCTGCACGATCCGGTCGCCCGCATCGGCGGCATGAACCATTTCCTGTTGCCGGGCGATGAGGGGAATAGAGCGGGCGAAGCCATGAAGTATGGCGTCAACGCGATGGAACTGCTCATCAACGGCCTGCTGCAACGGGGCGCGACACGCGCGCGCTTGCAGGCCAAGCTCTTCGGCGGCGCACATGTGGTGCAAAACCTCTCCGACATCGGCGCCACGAACGGCGCTTTCGCACTCAAATTTCTCGAAGTCGAAGGCATCGTCTGCGTCAGCCAAAGCCTCGGCGGCGACCGCGCGCGGCGCATTCGCTACTGGCCCGAAAGCGGGCGTGCCAGCCAAATCTTGCTCGAAAAGACCAACCGCGAAGCCTTCGCGGCCGAGCGGCGCACGCCGGCGCCTCAGAAGCCGCCTGCAGACGACGTCGAATTGTTCTGAGGCGCTCATGGCTGAAGCGGCGCGACAGAGCAGCGAACGTGAGCTGACGCCGTTGGCGGAAGTGCTGGGCGCGCTTGCGCAGGAACTTGAGAGCGCGCGCAGCACTGGCATGCGTGTGGAGGCGGCTTTCTGTGCGCACGCCGTCAATTCCCAACTCGATGGCTCCGTGATCCGGGATATGCAACAACTTGACGGGGTCTTGCAGCACCTGGCGGCTCTGCGCGATTTTGTCGCCGCGCTTGCCACCGATGCCCATGGCGAGGCGTGCATAGCGGCTGCGCTGGAGCGGGTGAGCCTTGGCGACGTGCGAGCGCGGCTGCAGGGGCGCGACGGCGCGCAGCCCGAAGGCGAGACCGAGATGTGGGCGCTCTGACCCGCTTCGATTGCGCCAGGACTGCCTCATTCTTCTTTGTTGGCGAACTATTTACCGGAATAGGCGGATATTGCGCATGCGGCGCCGCCATCGGGTGCCAGCGTTTGAAGACGTTCGCGCTGACAGGGTGTGGGGATGGAGTTGGGACAGCATGGCGGACGAGGCGCGCATAAATCTGTCGAAGGCGAGCATTCTCGCCATCGAGACCAGCCAGCACGCGGTCGATACCCTTGCCCAGATTTGCAAGGGCTTCGAGGCGCGTGAAGTGCATCGCTGCCTTACCATCGCCGAGGCTGAAACCGCGCTGCGGCTGCGTCAGGTAAACCTCATTCTCATCAATCCAAACATCGAAGCCGATGCCGGCTTCGATTTTATTCGGGCGCTGCGATCGTCCGGCGCCGAGCCTTTATGCAGCGTACCCATTATCGTGTTCTGCGGTCATGCGACGCCGGGCGATGTGGCGCGTTGCCGCAACACGGGCGCGAACTTCGTGGTCGCCAAGCCGATCAGTTCGGGCGCGCTGCTGCAGCGCATCGAATGGGTGGCGCGCGATCAACGCCAATTCGTCGATGCGGGCGATTATGTCGGGCCGGATCGGCGCTTCAAGTTCGAGGGCCCTCCACCCGGTATGGCGGGCCGGCGCGGAGGCGACAAGCTCGTGCCCCTCGGCGACGCCCAAGAACCGAACCTGTCGCAGAACGACATCGACGCGTTCCTCAAACCGCAGAAGGTGATGCATTGAGTAATGTTCGCAAATTTCGCCCCGACACGCGGCTGTCCAACCTGATGGCCGAGCCCGGGGGCTTGCGCGCATCGGACGCGATACGCCGCGCCGACGAGAACCTGGCAAGCGTGCGCGACGTTTGCGTGGCTGCGCTCGACGCGGAGATCGCGGCGCTTCAGGACTTCGCGCAGAATCAATCGCGCGACGGCTTGCCGGCGGCATACCGCGCCGCGCGAGAGATCTTCGCGATCGGCGGCACCTATGGCCTCACCGAATTGAGCGCGGCGGCGCATTCGTTGTGCGAGCTGTTGAGCAAGGGAAATCTCGCCGCCGGCGCCGTCCCGTGGGCGTGCGTGCGGGTGCATGTAGATGCGATGAAGAGATTGCGCCATCCCTCGATGGAGGGGAATGGCGCCGCACGCGCCGCCCTCATCGAGGGACTGCGCAAAGTTTCGACACAAGGAGAGTGAGGGACACGACCCTGGTGCGCCAAAATCAGCGTTTGTCGCTCGCTATGGCGGCGAGGAGTACGCGTTGCTCTTGCCTGGCGTGAGCCTTGCCGAGGCGCAGGCGGTTGCGCAGGCGATTTGTGAACGCGTTCGCGCGCGAACGCTCGCACGCAAGTCATCCGGCGACACCATCGGCGTGGTGACAATCTCCCTCGGCGTGGCCGCGTTTAGATCCGGCGACAGCGGCGACTCGTTAGTGAAGCGAACCGACGCGTGCCTCTATCAAGCCAAGAGAGGCGGGCGGAACCGTGTCGTAAGTGAAGTAGGTAGTGCCGCCGCCGCTGCGTGAGTGTTTGTCCAAGGAGCGCGTCGTGGAAGTTGGCGATTGGAGGCCGGCGGTTGTCGCCTCGAGCAAGTTCGAGCGGCAGATTTTGTCAGACCTCCTACGAAATGCAGGTGTCGCCGCCATCAGCATGTTCGCTGAGTCACACAGCGCGCTTGAAGGACTGAGCGCCTGTCGCGCCAATATCGTGATTATTGCTGTCGATGGAGAAGTCGATTCTTTGGAATTGGTCCGACGATTGCGCCGCGCCGTTGCTCATCCTGCGCGCACGGCGCCGGTGTTCATGATGTCAAGCGCTTTGACCATGGCGCTCGCAGAGCGCTGCCGGCACGCCGGCGCGAACGCCATTATTGGCAAGCCTGTCTCCACCGCCACTCTGCTCAACACCATCAGGAAAGTGTTGGCGCAGCCTCGCCCGTTTGTCGAAGGCGTGAACTATGTTGGTCCGTGCCGGCGTGCCGGAATTGTTAAAGCCGGAACAGGCGCGCGCCGTCGTCGAGCCGACGCAGCAGCCTAGTCCGGCGGGAAGGCCAAGTTGGAATGTTCGGCAAGTCGAACCGCCTGGCTCGCGCAACCCGCTTACCGACCGCGTGCGGCAGATCGCTGAACGAACAGCGCCCGACCAAATCACAAAAGAAGTCCGAGTCGTTCGGCGCAAAGAGAGGGCGGCGCGGCAAGCCGTCTTCCGAAACGGGGCCATCCTGTTTGGCAGCGGTGACCGCTTGACCGTCGCAGTCAAGGACGTGAGCGCCAGCGGCGCGCGCATCGAATTCTTCCAGCGGAGCGCTCTGCCAGAAGAATTCGTGCTGAGCGAGCCGACCCTTAAATTGCGTTGCCGCGTTAGGGTCGTGTGGCAGAGAGAGGGCGTGGCAGGCGTCATGTTTCTCTGATGTGGATGAGGTGCATTGCAGCGCCGTGCAACAGGCGCGTGGCTGTCGTCTCGCGTCTTGCGGCCGTACGGAAAGCGGCGGCGTGCGCGTGCGCGCCTGCCGAGGGCGGCTCCCAATGCGCCGTGGATGGATCGTGTGCGCCAGACCAGGAACGCGATGCACCCGCCTGAGCCGCGCCTCCTCAGCGCAGCAGCAAAGACCGCAATTCCGACTGCCGTGCTTGCGCTTCCGCACCGCGTTGCACGGTGCGCTCGTTGACCAGACGCTTGCGAATGTCGAGGTGCATTTCCATCGCCCCGAGCCGCTCGCGCCAGTCCGACCTGAAGCTCAGCACATTGCGTTTCACTTCACTCGCGAGACCGAGCCGCTCCAGTTCGCGCGCCCGCGCCTTGAGTGCATTCGTCACGTTTGGGTCGCCATTGGCCGCCGCCAGATCGGCGACGCGCACCTGGCCATCGGGGCCGATCTGACCGGCGATCATGCCGTCCAAACGGGTAGGGCGATGCGCCCGCGTCTCGCGATCGAGCGCGCGGCGCTCGTCATCGCGGGTGCGGTTGCCGAGCAGATCGGTGGCTATATCGCGTGCCGCCTCGCGAAAGCCGTGCTTCACGAACTCGCGCGGAATGACCAGATCGCGACCATCCCGCGTCTTCCCGCGCAGGATGATGTGGGTGTGGGGATTGTCGGTGTCATGGTGGTTAACGGCGACCCATTCGAGCCGCGTCCCTAGCGCCGCCTCGGCCCGCTGCATGACCTCGCGCGTGTAGCCCTTGAGGTCGCCAATCGCCGCGCCATTTTCGGGCGCAAGTATGATCCGGAAATGGCGCCGGTCAGCTTTGGCCCATGCCGCCGCTTTGCCGGCGCCGTCCACGCCGTCGCCGCCGGCGTCGTAGAACAGGCTGGCCTCCGCCGCCCCGTCGCGTGCGAGGTAGGCGGTGTGGGCGCGCGCATGCGCCTCCTTCGCGTCCGCGCCCGGCTCGGTGTCGAGCGCGCGTTCGTTGTCTTGCGCCGCCGCCTCACGCGCCACGTAGCGTGCGTGCGCCTGAAGCGCTCCTCCTCCGCCGCCGCCGTGACCGAAATAGTGGATCTTCACGACCGCGCGCTGGCGCGGGTCGAAGGCGTAAGCGCCGGCGCCAACCCCGTCGCCGAACCCGAAACGCCGCGGTCCGCCAAGTCGTTCAGCGAGCTTATGCGAGAGTGTGCCACGGCCGCCGCCGCCACCTTGGGCTCTGCCGCTCTTGGCCTTGCCGATCAATTCGTCGCGTTCGATCGCACGATGAAACTGCATGGAGCCGAGCGATGCGATCGCCACCGCGTCGCGGTGCAAACGCTGCGTCCGGAATATCTGATTGAAGCTCGTCGCACTCATGAAAGTGGGCCCTTGATGCGGAATTGAACAGCACCGTGTCCGCACCGTTCGAGTCCACACCGCACCGTGCGAAAAAGCAAAGGCGCACAAGCAATTGGTGTGCGAAAACGGTGCGCTTTATCTTGCCCTATTAATTCTCTTTGCTGCATCGCTCTTCTTCTTCGTCATATCTTCTCCGTTCGCTGGTATTCGCGCATGCGTTTTCGCTCATTGCGTGATCGCGCCACAGATGTGCGTCACAGGCAAGATAGCGTGCTCGTCCAGCCCCTTCGTCGCTCACCTCATCCATCCCCAGCGGGGATCTCCAAAATCGTTTCCCGGCGTTTCCGCCTGCTCGATTCAGCAATTGTCGTTCACGCCCGCCCCGTTACGCACTTTGGGCCGCCAGAAGCTTCCGCGGCGGGGCTATCGCAGGCGCTTTGAGCTTCCGCGCCGGCGCCTTGCGCGGTCCCGCCTTGGTTTGGCGCCGCAGGGCCGGTTCGCTGTCGCCGGGCTCGAAAAAAGTCCCGTCCCGCCACATCGCGTGCATGATCACCGCAAGGCGCCTGGCCACCGCCACCACCGCCTTCTTCAGTCCTGCGCGCTTGGCGATTTTCTGCCCCCAGATCTTCACGCTGTTGGTCTCCTTCGAGCGCGTCATCAGACACGAGGCCGCTTCATAGAGCACGGTCCTCACCTCGCTTTCGCCTTGCTTGGAGATGCGGCCACGGATGTCGATTGAGGTCCCTGACTGCCAGCGCCTCGGCGTCAGCCCGAAATGCGCGCCCACGTTCCGGGCTTTCTTAAAGCGTTTGGGATCGTCCACCGCGGTTTTGAAAGCCAAAGCCGTCACCGGGCCAACCCCGGGTATGGCCATGAAGCGGCTGCACACCTCGTCCTCACGGGTCACCTTGATCAGCAGATTGTGCAGCCGCATGTGCTCGGCCCAGAGCACCGCGCGCGCCCGCAGCATCGAATCGCACAGACCGGCCAGCACGGAATCGTGCGCCACAAGATCGCGGATCGCCGCCTCGAAGCCGCCGCGCCCGCACTTCGTTCCGACCTTGACCCCGAAAGCCTTCAGCGAGTGGCGAATGGCGTTCTCCAAATCCAGGAATTTGCGTTTCAAATTGCGCCGGTTGGACAGCAGCAATCTGAGCCGATAGCTCTCCGGGCTCTTGATGTGCACCACCTTAAACCAACCCGCGCGCATCATCTGCGCCAGGCCTCGCGCATCGTGCTTGTCGGTCTTGTTGCGCTGGGCGGCGAGCCCAGCGCGCACGTGGCGGGTTTCCAGGCAATGGATCGGCAGTCCCATCGCCGCCAGCTCGCGCTGCAGCCACGGCGCTTGCGAGCCCGCTTCGTGGCCGGCGCGCCGCAGCGTTCGCGCAAACGGTAAAAGCGCCGCCGCGATGGCGCCAGGATTGGTCGGGATTTTGGTTTCCAGCACGATCGCCCCGTCCGCATCGACCACGCACAGCGCGCTTTCTTCCGTCGCCACATCCAGTCCGGCAAAGTGTTGCATCGCATTCGCTCCCCGTTTCGCGCGCCGCACAGGCGCCGATGCTTGCGGGGGTAAGACGATTTGGCCGGGAGTTCTGCGCTGCAAAAGCTCAGCTGAAGTCGATAGCCCTGACAATTCTCGGCAAGGCGACCCTGTTCGAAGCCCAGGCGCCGCCAGAATTACATCTGCACTAAAAATTCTCTCTTCCCGCATCATCCCGCTTCTTCACACCACCAATTCCTCGCACGATTCCGCTGCAGAAATCACCAGACGAAAACAGGGGCCGCGTCGGTCTCGCCATCGTCTTCTGCACGAGCTCAAACTTCGTCAACGCGTGTTCGGACCTGGCCTCAATCGCAAACCCACTCAGCACGCCGAACGCACATGCGCCGGCGGCTTCCAGAGCGATGAAAGTCGAGCGCCACCGCGTCGCGACGATCAGCCAATCGAAGAGGAAGGCAACGACCGCCAGCACTGCGAGCCCGACCAGGATCGTCATCGCGACATCGCCTCCCAGGCGCCATGCGAGCCAGGCCGCGCCGGCACCCAAAGCCAGCGGCAATGCTCGGCGCGCGCCTGTGGCGAGCAGCGACCAGGCCACCAAAACGAAGATGAAGAAGAGCACGATCATGACAACTATCCGCGCCCATCCCGGCACGCGGAAAAGAACAAGTCAAGAACCTGTGCCGTTAGAACAAAGGTCGCCAAACCCCGTCGATGGTGCTCACACGCAGCGGCCCCCAATAACGGCTGTCGAAGGAATCCGCCGTGTCGCCGAGCAGGAAGACCTCGTCGGCGGCCAAGGTTCGGCAACCGTCCCAGGACGGCAGGACCCGTCCGGCCGTGTCCCGCGCCAGCCGCGTCACGGCGCCCCGACCGGGGACGGTCACGCGGTCGCCTTCGGCGCACACAAACGTCCCGCCAACCGCCGCCACGCGCTTGATGAAGCGATCGGTGCGATCCGCGAAATCCCGCGCCTGCGCGTAAGCCGGGGAGGCGTCCGCCGCCCGCAACGTCACAAAAGCGCCGACCCCAACTGGCCGGTGATCGCGGACATAGAAACCACGCGGCACGCTCGGCGATGGATTGTAGATCAGCGCCGGCGTCGGATGCACAAACATCGCCGCGCCGCCAATGGCGCCGACCACAGCCAGCGCTGCCGCCAGCCGCCACCGCATCCCTGCCTTGGTCGTCCTCGCACCCATTAACCCGGCCATGCATCGCCGGCGCCAGCGCAGGCGAAGACGCACGGTGGCGCACGGCGCTAACCCAAGAGCGGTGACTACCCTGGCCTAATCCTCCCCGTGCAAACCGGGGCGGCAGCCCATGAAACCCAGCAGGTAGTCGGCGGCGGCCTGCGCCTTGCCGGCGGCGCTCAGGAAGGCGGAAGGGGATTGATCCAGCACCGTGAGCCAGGACGCGATATAGGCGGCATGGTCTTCGACATGCTCGCCGGGAAAGCCGAGCACCGCGCCCAGGATCGCGGCGCAGAGTTCAGCGACCAGTTCCTCCAAGGCGTAGCCGGCATCGCCAAACCGCTTCTGGCCGAAATCGCGGTCGAGCCGTGACGGCGCGCGGGTCCAGTGCCCCAGCTCGTGGCCGCGCGTGGCCAGATACGTCCCAAGATCACGAAACGCGCCTCGTTCCGGCAGGCTGATGTAATCAGCACGCGGATCATAGAAGGCCCGCGTTCCACCGTGCCGCACGAGTGCGGGCACGCGCTCCATGAGACTGACAAGTTCAGCCTCGCGCCCGTCGAGCGGCGCCGCTTGCAACGGCGGCGCGTAGAAGCTCTCGGGAAGTCCTTCGATTTGATCGGCGGAGAACACTGTGTAGCCGCGCAGGATGCGCCGCACGCCAGCTTCGGACTCATCCTCGGGCGAACCCTCAGCGGCAGCGGTCTTCTTCTCTGCATAGAACACCACGAACGAGCCGCGTTCGCCCTTGCGTACACAGGCGTCCAAGGCGAGCGCCTGCTTGAACGTGAACCAGAATGGCGAGTGATACCCGCGCTCCACCGACGCCGCCCACAAGGCGACGACGTTCACGCCGCGATAGGCGAGACCGTTCGCACGGCGTGGCAGAACGAAACCAGCGCCGCCATCGTCCCACGGCTTGATCCAGGGACGTACGCCGCGTTCGAGCGCGCCCTTGATCTGCGCGGTGACACGTTGGGCCGGTGACAGACGGACATTAGGACCAGAAGCAGCAACCGATGAGCCAGGTGAAGGAGAGGAGACAACAGACGACATGAGCGAAACTCCGGCGCGTCCGGAGATCAATCCCGATGATCGAGCCCCGACGGCGGAGCCCCCCTCAAGCTAGGCGTGGGCGCGGCCTGCACCGAAGGCCGTAACGAAGTGAAGGACGGCGCCCGCCGTTGCGGGCCGCGTTTGCGCCTAGCGGGCTCCGATCGACGGCGGGGCTCGATCATCGGCCGGGTTCACCAACCGTCCTCGCCCTGTGGATAAGCCTGGACGTTGAGAACAAATCCGGTACACTCGCTTGGGTGCATATGATCGCTCGCACGGCGTCGTGACCGCAGCCCCTGAATCGACCTAGGGTCACAGCGCGTAAGGGGGTGACGCATGGCGCGCGGTGAATTGATCAAGAAACTGCTCGCCAGCCATGGCCGCGACGACGAGTTTCGCACTGTCGCCGAACTCATCATTGGCGAGGAAGAGCGCAAGGGAAACGTCGCGCTCGCGCGCAGTCTTCGTAAGGTGCTGGATGCGTCCGCATCGACGCCTGCCGCGCAATCTAGCCGCCCTAGGGCGCTCGCTCCGCTCATTCCGTTTCCTGACGCCGCCGCTGAACTCGTTGAACGGATCGAGCCAACGCATGTTCTGGGCGATGTTGTGTTGAGCGCGGACAATGTCCGCGTGCTCAAGGGCCTCGTTGAAGAATTCCGCCGGGCTGAAGACATTCAACGCAAGGCGCTCCCTGTGCGCTCGCGCGTCCTGTTCTGCGGGCCGCCAGGCACGGGCAAGACACTGACCGCAGAGGTCTTCGCCGCCGAACTCAAGCTGCCGTTCTTTGTCGTCAAGCTCGATCGTTTGATTTCATCGTTTCTGGGCGAGACGGCCGGTAACGTCCGTAAGGTGTTTGAATTTGCGCGCAAGCAGCCTTGTGTAGTGTTTCTCGACGAGTTCGACGCTTTGGCGCGCGCGCGCGATGACGCGTCTGAACACAGTGAATTGCGCCGTGTTGTAAACAGCCTCTTGCTCTTCATCGAGCGCATCAAGCCCAATGGGTTTCTCGTCGCAGCCACCAATCTTGAGGATTCGATCGATAGCGCCATTTTCCGACGCTTTGACGAGGTGATGTGGTTCGACTTGCCGACGAAGGCGCAGATCGGCCAATTCCTGAAACGCAAGTTCCGCAACGTGCAGGTGGAGGTCGATCCGGCGACGTTCATTGACGCGTTTGCCGAGTACTCACTCGCCGACATTGAACGCGCCTGCCTGCAAGCGATTAAAGCTCCCATCATTGCGCGTCGCGTAAAGGTCGAAGCGGGCGACATGCAAGGCGCGATCAAGGACATGGTCCGGCGTCGGCGCGGCCGCGCGCGCCGCAAATCTTAGCGCGGCGGGTGACAGTTGGCGCGATACGATCATCTCCGTCTTGCGCGTCTGCCCGAGCGGCTTGAGCGTCGCAAACGGCCCGGTTTCGGTTCGATGCCGCCGCGCGATCACGCGGTGCATGGCGCGCGCCTGACGCGTGAAGTGGAAGATGTGGTTGCGGATAGTCGCCGCGCACGCCCCGCAGCGATTGACCCGTCGCTTATTCTGCGCGTGCGGCTCGACGCGCCTGTAAGCGAAGAGCAGTGGGCGAGCATTGGTCTGACCCTGTTATCGAGCGATGCTGATCGCTCTCTGGTGCTGTTCGCGAATACGCGGGACCTTGCTGTCTTCCAGGCGCGTCTGAGTGCATATTCGCAGCCGGCGCAGCCCGGCCGCGCAAATCCGCCGTATGCGGGTTTCGTGACGGCGATTGCGTCCGTTTCGGCAGTCGATCCAGGCGATCGCGTGGGGCGACGGTTGAAGGACGAGGGGTTCGCTGGTCCTGACGACTTCGATGTTGGCGCGACGTACACGGTCGATGTGGAGATGTGGGATCTTGGCCAGCGCGCGTTGCGCGAGGCGAAGGTCGCACAGGTCGAGACCTTCGTCACCAATCAGGGCGGCGCCGTCGTTGATCGTTATATTGGACCGTCCATCGCGCTGACACGCATTCGTGCAACAGGCGCAGTGGTGCGCGCGTTGCTTGATGTTCCCGAGATCGCCAGTATCGACCTTCCGCCCCAACTTGATGTGGAAGCGAGTGAGCGCTTGGACATGAGTCTGGCGGAGACGCCGCCGCTCGGCGCCGTTGACCCAGAGGCTCCGTTGATCGGCATCATCGACAGCGGCGTCAATGATCACCCCCTCATCGCCGACGCGTTGATTGACGCAATTGCTGTGCCCGCAACGCTCGCCAGTGTGGACGCACATGGGCATGGAACGCGCGTGGCGGGCATTGCACTGTTTGGCGATCTGGCCGCTCAGCTGCAGAGTGGCGTCCTTGAGCGACCGTTCCGCTTGTGCGCCGCCCGCGTTGTCGATGACACGGGCAATTTCGCAGCTACGGCGCTCGCGCCCAATATCATGCGCGAGGCGATCGGCACGCTCCATGAGCGTCACGGCTGCAGGATTTTCGTGGTCGCGCTTGCGGATCGCTACAGCGTCTATGATGGCGGCAAGGTCGGCGCATGGGCGGCAACCTTGGACGAACTCGCGCGCGATCTCGATGTCGTCATCATCTGCACGTCGGGCAATCGTACACCGCGCAGCGGGGACGCGCTTGAAGAGGCTGTCACCGAGTATCCGCGCTATCTGAGCGAAGAGGACAATCGGCTCTTTGAGCCCGGCGGCGCGATCAATGCCATTACCGTGGGCGCCCTCGCGCAGGGTCCGGGCCTTGGCGAGGAGCATGGGCAAGACGCCCGTGTGCGTGCGATCACCGCGGCGCTCGAACCGTCCCCGTTCACGCGCGTAGGGCCAGGTCCAGAAGGCGCGATCAAGCCGGACTTTGTAGAAATCGGCGGGACGATGGTATTTGACCCCGTCGTGCGCCGGCTGCTGCGCGGCGATCAGCTTCCGAGCGCCGGCGTTCTGACCTTGAGCCATGCGCCAGTCGATCGGCTGTTTGCGAGTGGATCAGGCACTTCTTATGCGGCGCCTCGGCTTGCGTTTAAGGCGGCGTCCGTGCTCGCCCGATTGCCGAATGCGTCGGCCAATCTTGTTCGCGCATTGTTGGCGATTTCGGCCGCCACGCCGGACGAGGCGCGCGACCGGCTCGGCGCCATCGATGAGAGCTTGATCGCACGGACCTGCGGATACGGCGTTCCCGATCTTGAACGCGCGGCGTTCTCTGACGATCCGCGCGTTATTCTTTACGCCGACGACGAACTCGCTATCGATCACTTCGCTATCTACGAAATTCCGATCCCGACAGCGTTCCAGAGCGATGCCGGGCGCAGGCATGTGCGGGTGTCGCTCGCGTACGATCCGCCAGTGCGGCACACGCGCGCGGATTATGCGGGGTTAGGTATGAATTTCCGCGTTTACCGCGGGTGCGATCCTAGCGTCCTGTTTGAGCATTTTCGCCGACGCACGCAGGATGAGGGCGCGTTCCCGGAGATCGAGAATCGCTACGGCTGTAAGCTGGAGCCTGGTCCGCGCGCACGTGAAGTCGGCTCACTTCAAGTCGCGGAGGTCGCGTATCAGCGCGACGTCAGCAGCTATGGCGACGTCTATCACCTTGTCGTCCGATGTGAGGCGGGCTGGGCGGCAGATCGCGTTACACATCAGCGGTTCGCCGTCGCAGTGGAGCTTGCCCACGAGCGCGCCACACAACTCTATGCGCGCATACGCGAACGCGTGCGTGCGTAGCAGGATAGAGCGCTGTCGCATCCAGAGTCAGAGGGAGGCTGTACGGCCAGCAATGACGGCCGCTTAGACCGGCTGCCCGAAGGCAGCCGGTCTGCGCCGGATCAAGCTACGGCGTTTGCGGATTTTCCGCGCTTGGCGCGAGGCGCTGGCTCGTTGCTCTCGGTCTCGTCACGCGGTTTCCCGCGCGCGAGAACCTCGAAGTCACCGAACGGTCCGACCACGAACTCGACCACATATTTTGTGCGCCCGGTATTGTCGTCGTAGGAGCCGGGGCGGATTTGGCCGACGAGCCTCACGCGCGTGCCTTTCTGCACGAGGGTTTCTATGCGAGCGACCTTGGCGGCGGGGAATACGGCGATGCGATGCCAATAGGTCTTCTCGGTCCATTCGCCGTCTTCTCGCTTCCAGCGTTCCGAGGTGGCGACTGAGAGCAGGGCGAGCTTACCGTTCTTGATCTCCTTAATCTCGACTTTGCCGACATTGCCGACGATTTCGAATTGGGCCTTATCCATGATCTTCACTCCGTTCCCGGAGGACCAGTTCCGCCGGGGTCGCGCTCGCGACGCCCTCGAACAGCGGACGGAGAGCAAGCGCATGCGGCGCCGACGCAAGAGGTTGGTGCGGCGCGCAGGCGAAGCCGAGCACTCGGCCTCTTGCGTCGGCGTGCGACGGCCGCAGGGCATGGGCGGCGAAACGAGAGTGCGTCCCTGAAGGAACAGACAAGCGGGGCGGCAGTGGTTGGAATAGGACCAGTCAACGTCGGAGAACTGCAACGAGTCGTGGAGAGTGATCTGGCAAGCTTAATTGCTGGCCGACGATTGTAAGCTGAAGTGCGGGTCCGGCGAATGGACCGAACCCGCACTTCAATGCTCACGCCGCCTCAAGCGCCTCCACGCCTGCATCTGTGACTTCGTAGAGAGGCGTCTCAGCAGGCGTGATCAGCGGCTCCGGAAGCCAGGCAGTACCTTCAAGCGTTTGATCAACTACAACCGCCAGGGCGTCCTTCTTAAGTTTTGCATGCGCCTTGATGAGCGCCGTCCGTTCGCGGTCATCGAGCGCCACCAGCGCGGGAGAGGTTGTAAGCGTGTCAAGCAACATCGCCTTGGGCAGTCGACTCCAGAACTCCAAATCCGGCTTCCAGAATTGTGTCATGTCCAGATCGAGAGCGGTGGCGATGTGATCGCCGATGCCTTGCAGGCGGCGATCCGCGTTGCTCACGCCTTCGTGACGAAGATCGATCGTCTCCGCGACCAGCATCGCAAGACAGCTTTGGAGATCGTCGGCCGTTTGGTTCATGCACCAAGCAAGCAGATCGGATTCTCCTCCAGGCGCACGATCCGCAAGCGCCGACCGCGTTTCCTCCAGCGCTTCATGGTCGGATATGCCAGAGGTCTCGGCGCGCACGTCAATGCCATGCGCGGTCTGGTGCGCGAAACTCGACCGGGCCAACGCGAACACGCAGAGGGAAAGCGCCATGTCAGGATCCTGGCTGACCTTCAGTCGGATTGCCCGCGTGCGCGCGAGCGTAAGTTCCGACATGAGAGCCTTCGGCAGGCGCGGTCCCGTGTCGGGCATGTCGGTGACATTATTGGCATCGTCGCCGAGTTCCGAACCCGCGTCAGCATCATCGGCGTCACCGCCGAGGTCGGACGTATCAGAGCGATTGCGTTTCGCTTCCTCTAACTCCCGTCGGCGACGGATGTCGTTGATCTTCTTCTGATCGGCTTTGCGCACCACGCCATAGGCGAAGTTCGCTGCGCCGTCGTGACCAATCGAGAGGATGACGCCAGCGTGGCGCTTCATCTCGACGTCCCATTCCTGCGTGCTTGCGCGGAGGGTTTCCAGCTCGGCGCTGGCGGCATCGACCCGCGCCCAACGCTCGTCATCGTCTTCGGCTTCGTCCAGAGCTTCTTCGAGCGTTTCGATCTCTTCGCCGAGTCGGTCGGCTTCAGCTTGTTCTTCCTCCGTCATCGCGCGCCGCGTCGGTTGGAGTCGCGCGCCGTAGGCGCTCTCGAACCGATGCTGGTTGATGTTCACCTCAACCCAGGCCCAGCCTTGCGATAGCGCATCGTTACGCACAACATCCAGCCGGTCGTGCGCCAGCTTGTTCATGAGCGCGGGGTCATCGACATAGATGCCGTCAGTCTCGAACAGATCACGCTTCAGCGTTCCACCGGCTGCTTCATAGGCTTCCAGCCCCACGAAACGGGCCAAGCGGTCGGTGTGGCGCATCCGTCCTTGCATGAGCTGGCTGCGAACCGATCCCGAATGGGTGATCGGCTTCGACAAAGACTTGAACACCGCCTCTTGCTTGGAATGATCGTCCACGAGACAGAAGGCGCGCGCGGCGTCGAGCGTTACATCCCCGCGCCGGTACGCAGCCTTGATCTTCGGAGATAATGCCGCGAGCGCCAGACGCTGTTCAACGTGCCGCGCGCCAATGCCAAACCGCCGTGCGATGTCATCGACAGATTGCCCGGCTTCGGCGAGCGCGGAGAATGCATCGACGTCATCCATGGCGTCCATCGCCACACGCTGCACATTCTCCGCGAGAGAGACTTCGCTCGCATCGCCAGACTCTATGATCTGGCAAGGCACAGCAAAGTCGCGTGCAATGGCGCCCGACTTCGCGAGCGATTTGAGGGCCGCATGTCGGCGTCCACCGGCGACAACCTCGAACTTGTCGGTCTCGGTGGGGCTCACGGTCAGATTTTGAAGCAGGCCGTGTGCGCTGATGGAAGCCGCCAAGGCGTCGATATCGGCTTTGCGATCCGTGCGCCGGACATTGAGTCGGCTGACGATCAGGCGTTTGAGCGGAATAAGTTGTAGGTTTGACATGGGAACGCTCCAAGAACTTCCCGGCGGCAAAACGCTTCGCCGGGGCCGCGCGTGCGACCCTGGTGAAAAGACGCCCGCGGAGAGGGGGCGGGTCGAGGGCGAAGAGCGGAGCGTCCCTCGACGCGCGCCCGCGCGGGCGTTGGGAAAAACGAGCTAAGCGCGGCCCTGGCGATGACGTGGGGCGGAGCTGGCAGGCGTGTTCACCCTCAAACGGACGCCGCCACAGCCTCAGCCCGTTGCATCACGATGTTCGCAAAGCGACTGAGTTCTGAAGTGTTGAAACCGCCACCCGAAAGTGAGTCCGCTACATCGTTCGCATGCTTGATCGCTGCTGACGCCAGTTCCGCTGTCCGTCGCCTGACGAATGCCCCGCCAAGCCCCGTATCGGATGCAAATTGCGTCCACGGCGCCATCTTCAAATCCTCGATCGTCGCGAGGCCGGCAATCTTCATGGCGAGCTTTGGTGCTACGTCTGGATAGGCGATCGTGCACATCAAATCATAGAGCGGCGCCAACACCGTTCCATCCGGACCATAGAGCAGGCTGTAATTCTTGCCGTGAGCATCCGCATTGCCCACGATCAACTGAAAGATCGCTGCATCGAGAAGCTTCAACACCTCAAGTGCGGGGCGTGATGTGGCGTCGCGCAGCAATTGAAAGCCGACCTTGAACGTCGGTCCGCCTTCAGCGGCGTATTTGTGCTCAGGCGGAATGCTAAGCGCCTGGCAGAAATCTTCCTGGTGCAGGCGATGGGCAGCGCCAGTGGCGTCGATCGATCGATCGTATCGGCTGACAAGAAGAAATGGTCGATCCTTCACGCGGCGCGGTTCGACACCTGCAACCGATAGACCGAGAGCCGCCGCCAGAAGCATGGCGAAGGCTTCGTTCTCCGTTGTCGCTGGAAAGCGCGTCATCGGCGGTTTCAGAATGTGGGTGGTCGGTTGGCCGGGCGCGGGCAGGGCGACTTGGCCATCGACGAGGACAATTGGAATCTTCGATTGTGCGCCAGCGAGAGAGAGCCGCAAGCCTTCATCGCCCGCCAGAAACGGACGGGTCGGCAATGCGTCCAGCAAAGCGACCAACGCGTTGTCACCCAGCGGTTCGCGTGCGACCGCGCCATCATAGACGGGGGGCGTTTCACCTTCAGGCCACAAGGTCAGCGCGCCGGCCACATCGCCGCCGAGCGCCTTCAGGAAAGCAAAATCGTTTCCTTTCGAGATGCCAAGCGCACGCGCGACCGCGTCACGCTGCGCCTCTTCGGGCAATAGGCCTGCAAAGAACGGCCGCGTTCGCCGACGATCGAAAGGCTCGGCTTGCTTGGGAAGCGACCGTGACAGCGCGGATGCGTTAGGATCGGCAAGCCAATCGGGCGCATAGACGAATGTCGTGTCGCCGTGTTCGTCGAGGCGCAGCGTGCCAACAATGGCTCCGTCCCACCAAACGGTGAGGGCGCTCTTCATGACCGCGCGCTCGGCGCATTGATGTGGACATCGCAACCGAGCGCATCGAGCACGGCCAATGCCTTGCCGATCTGGGCGGTGGGCTTGCCCGCCTCCAGATCCACGATAAAGCGCAGGCCGACACCGGCGGCGCCCGCGAGCTCGTCCTGGCGAAGGCCGATAGCGCGCCGCGCCTTGCGGACGGTGTCGCCGAATTGGGTCGGTGTCATGCTCATTTCTTTCCCGATCGGGAATATGGGATCGTTACCACCGTTATCAAGCTAAATCTTTACCGAACGGGAAAAATTTAGGCGGTGGAGGTTGCCAAATCCTATTAAATTTCCCGCTCGGGAATATCCAGTCGGGCGGGGCGGCGTCGATCTGCCCAGAAACGAGGGCGCGGATCAGAGCCTCAGGCCGGGATGCGACCCCCAGCCGACGCTTGGCCCGTTCGAGGTGCCGGCGCACCGTTGGCAGACGAATATCCAGCGCCGCACCGATCTCCGCGTCGCCGAGGCCGCGGCCGTAAAGGTTAAGGCAAGTGCGTTCGCGCTCGGAAAGTTGCGGCGCCACTCCGCGTCCGTCCGAGAGCCTCGCAAGCCGACAAACGTGTTCATGCGCGATCACGCTGATCCGCCGAGACGCCTTACACGACAGGGGCGGAATGTCGTTGTGCTCGGACGCAAAGAAGCACGCCGCGCGAACATGGATGCTGGAATGCACCGGCACCGCATAGCCGTGGCCGACATGAAACGCCTTGGCTTCCTCCATCATCCGCAATTGTTTCGGCGACATACCCGCGCGCACAATCGGATCGCCCCAAATGAATGGCTCTAACGTCCGATGGGCACGACTGACAATCGGATCGATGCTCGAATAGCCGCTATCGTTATAGCGACGGCGCCATTCCGAGGGGTAGTTCGTCAAAAATATTCGAGTCTCCGAGGCCTCGGGGGAGCCGCCGCAGAGATAGGATGCATGCGGAAATCCCACGCTGCGCGCGGCTTCAAACAGCGCACCCGCAACATCATCCACAGTCTCTGCGCTTTCACACAGCGCATAGAACTCGGCAATGACGCCCAGCGTATCCATGCCCACCCATGGGGCCTGCGCGAATCAGAGCGTCCGTACAGGCCACGTCCCTAGGGTTGTAATACGCGATGAGTCACACGTTGGATCAAGTGATCTCGAACGCGCTCCAATTTTCTCCTCGGGGTCATTGGTGACTTGTCACCAATGAATATGGTTACTTTTCCTGCCCCGGCGGGCGCTCCAGATTCCTTGGTTATCGGGCAGTTGAAAGGCCTCGCGGGAAGCTGAAGGTCCGCGTGTGATCGCCCCTCATTCCTCTGCGCAAGTGCGCGGGATGGGAGGGGGCGATGAGCTGGCGAATTGCGAGCGCGCTGATCTTGATGATCGTAGGCTTCACCGCCGCGACGCAATTCATCGCGCACGTGTTCGCATATCAAGCCGCACTCAGTGCTCCGCTCCTGACGATCGGCGAGACACGCATCTATGCGCCGTGGTCCGTCATTACCTGGGATGCGCGCTGGGCCGAGCGCTTTACACGGCCATTCGCCATATCACGCCTCATCACCATTGCGAGTGTCGCTATCGCGGCGCTGGTCTTGGCGAGCGCACTGGTAAAGTCGCGCGTCCTCAAACCATTCGGCGCCACCGCCTGGGGCGGCTTCGAAGATTGTGAAGCCGCCGGATTGTTCGCGGCCCAAGGAACTGTGCTCGGCAAGTTTGCCGGCGAGATTCTCTGCTTCGATGGACCGGAGCATCAATTGCTTGTCGGCGCGTCTCGGTCGGGCAAGGGCCGCGGCCATGTCGTGCCGACGCTGCTAACCTGGCCACGTTCGGCGCTGGTGCTTGATGTTAAGGGCGAACTCGCCGACGGCGATCCGCGCGTCGGCTTTCCGGGCACTGCGGGTTTTCGCGAAACGCTTGGCCCGGTGTTGCGGTTCGCGCCCACGCGCGGAGACTCGATCGCCTTCAATCCGCTCTTCGAGGTGCGTCTCGGCGCCGATGAAGTGCGCGACGTTCAGAACATCGTCGAGATCATCGTCGATCCCGCCGGCGATGGACGCCATCAGGATTTCTGGGACCGCTCCGCCAAGCAGGTGATCGTCGGGCTGATCCTGCATGTCCTTTATGCTGAGCCGGCATCCCGAAAGAATTTGGCTACCGTCCGCGAGAAGCTGCGCGATCTGCAGAACACGGCCAACGAAATGCGCACGACGCTGCATCGGCGCAATCCGGCGACGAACATGCCGGAGGTGCATCCTGAAGTCCTGCACGCCGCTGAGAGTTTCCTCGCGGGCGAGGAGCGCTTGCAATCGGGCGTCAAGGCGACGGCCGAGAGTTTTTTCGGTCTGTTCGCCGATCCCATCGTGGCGGCGAAGACGGCGACATCGGATTTCCGTGTCGGCGATCTGATGTGCGGCGCAAAGCCCGTGACGCTATTTCTGCAGCCGCCGCCGTCAGACGCGCAACGCCTCATGCCGTTGATGCGGCTTATCCTGAACCAGATCGCGCGCGCGCTCATGGAAAAGCAGACCCAAGACGCGCAAGGGCGCGAGAAAAAGCATTCTCTGCTGCTCGTCCTTGATGAATTTCCCCAGCTCGGCCGAATGCCGTTCTTCGAGACGGCTATGGGCGCGATGGCTGGCTATGGGCTCAAATCCTATTTGGTCTGCCAGAGCCTCAACCACATCACGCGCGCCTATGGCCGCGACAACGTCATTCTCGACAATTGCCATATCGTGACGGCGTTTGCCGCCGCGGACATGGACACCGCTAAGGCTCTTGCCGCGATGGCGGGCGAAGTCTGGGAGATGCGACCCCAAGAATCGGTGGATCGGCCGCGCGCGCTGCTCTTTGCGCGGGGTTCGACAACGATGCGCGAAGAGCGGCGGCCCTTGATGTTACCGGGCGATGTCCGCGCGCTTCCGCGCGACGAGCAATTGACCTTCATCTCCGGGTCAAAGCCGATCCGGTCGCGCAAGTTGCGCTTCGATCGCGAAGCGATCTTCCAAAGTCGGCTGCGGCCAAGCGCCGGAACAAAGCTCCCGCTCACGACGGGGCACGACTGGGTCCACGTGGCGCCACTTGGCCGGCTTGTCACCGACAAGAAGGGCGCAACGCGCGTGCAGGCGCCGCCGCCGGCAGGTCAAGCAGACCTCTTTGGGCATTTGAGCAATTCCGAACGCGCGTCGGCTGGGCTTCACCAGCCGCCGGATGCGCCGCGCCAACAAGCAACCGGGATTTGAGGAAGATGGCGCGCGACAAGATCACCATCTACCTGCCGGGCGACCTGCAAGACCGGATTGGCGCCATCGCGGCGCGGCAAGGCAGATCCGTTTCAAGCATCATCGTGGAGGCGGTGCAGGCGCGCTATGCGCGCAAGGACGGTGATCAGATTGATCCGGCGCTGCGCCAAGTGGCGCGCATGGAAGCGCGGCTCGATAAGGCGATCCGCGACAACATCATGGTCAAGGAGGCGCTGCTCCTCTTTGTCCGCGTCTGGCTCGAACACAACCCTCCACTCGATGAGCACCTGGAGGAAAGCGCCGCCGCCAGCGCGGCTGCGCGCTTTGAGCGCTTCCTGGACTTCGTCGCCCAAGCGATCAGTTCGGGGCGCTCTCTGGCGATATTCGAGCCCGCAAGCGGCTCGCCGCCGAAGGACGGCTCGGATCAATCCCGCGCGCTCCAGGAGACCGCGTCATGAGTCTCGCATCGATCGGTCTGGCGCGCCGCCGCTCCGCAATCGAGCGGGCCTTGGGCGAGGGCGTCGCCGCCGCGCTCGCCCGCGCCGACGTGGTCGAAGCCATGATCAATGCCGATGGCGCATTATGGCTCGACGCGGTTGGTGAGGGGCTGGTCAATACTGGCATCGTGTTGAGCGCGCACGACCGCGAAGCGGCGATCCGCCTGTTGGCGCACGAGGCAGGCGAAACGGTGGGCGAGGATCGCCCGACGCTTGCAACAATTCTTCCCGATACGGCGGCGCGCGTGCAGGCTGTGCTGCCGCCGCTCAGTGCGGCGCCAATCTTGGTTATCCGCAAACGCCCAGACGTGATTTTCCGGCTAGAAGATTATGTCGCTGGGGGCATTGCGACCACATTGCAAGCTGACCGATTGCGCCAAGCGGTCGCGGAACGGCGCAACATCGTTGTCGCCGGTGGTACGGGCTCGGGCAAGACGACGCTGCTCAATGCGCTGCTCGCCGAGCGCGCGTTCTCGGACGCCCGCGTCATCATTCTGGAAGACACGGCCGAGCTTCAATGCGCAAGCGCGAACGTGGTGCAGCTTCTAACCAAGCGCACCGATCCGCCCGTCACCATGCGCGATCTCGTGCAGACGACTTTGCGCCTGCGCCCTGACCGCGTTGTCGTCGGTGAGGTGCGAGATGGCGCAGCGCTTGAAGTGCTCAAGGCGTGGAATACCGGCCATCCCGGGGGGCTTCTGACGCTGCACGCTAACTCCGCGGCCGACGCGCTTACGCGGCTCGAAGACCTCTGTCTTGAGAGCATCGCAGCTTCGCCGAAGCGGCTCATCGCGAGCGCGGTCGATCTTGTCGCCTTCATCACGCGCCGCGAGGGCGGGCGCGTACTCACCGAGATCGTGAGCGTCAACGGCCTTCGCGGGGAATCCTATGTCTTGGAGTAACATCATGCCGCGCGCATCCATCAATCAAATTCCAAAAGTGTTCGTCATTGCGATCGGCATCGCAGCGCTCGCGGCGCCTGCTTACGCGGCCGGCTCCGGTATGCCCTGGGAAGGGCCGCTGGAGCAGATCGTCGATTCGATTACCGGGCCCGTGGCGCGCGCCGCCGCTGTCATCGCCATCGTGATCGCCGGCATCACCATCATTTTCTCCGAAGGCGGCGGCGGGGTGCGCAAGCTCGCCTTCGTCGGGCTGGGCATCGCGATCATGTTCGCGGCGGTCAGCTTCTTCATGGACTTCTTCGGATTCGCCGGCGGTGCGGTGCTGTGATGGAGGATGAGCCAGAAGGCTATCGCGTGCCGCTGCGCACGAGCTTGACCCGGCCGATCCTGCTCGGCGGCGTCCCGCGCGCGTTCGCGATCCTCAACGCGACGATCGGCGCGGCCATCGGGTTTGGGCTGCAACAGCCTTTGATCGGCTTGCCGCTCTGGGCGATCGCCCAAGGTGCGGCGGCGTGGGCCGCATCGCGCGATCCCTGGTTCCTCGACACCTGGCCTCGGCATCTCGCCAAGCCAAGCTTCCTCGACGCGTGAAGGCGAACACTCATGCTTGACCTGCGCCCGTACCAAAACCGTCCCGCGAAATTGAGCGATTATCTGCCTTGGGCTGCGCTCATTGCGCCCGGCGTGGTGCTCAACAAGGATGGCGCATTCCAGCGCACGCTGGCGTTTCGCGGTGTCGATCTGGATTCATCGACGCCATCGGAATTGATGGGCGCAAGCGCGCGATTGAACAATGCGCTGCGCCGGTTCGGTTCGGGCTGGTGCCTGCACGTGGAGGCCCGGCGTTCGCCGGCGCCCGGCTATCCGGACAGCCTCTGGCCCAATGCGCTCGCCTGGCTGATCGATGAAGAGCGCCGCGCGGTTTTCGAGCACGCCGGCGCACGGTTCGAGAGCCAATACTTTCTAACGCTGACGTGGCTCCCGCCAGCAGAGCGTCAAGGCAAGCTCGAAAGCATGTTGTTCGAGGGCGGCGGCCGTGCCGGCGCGGCCAATGCGGACGCCGCCGTGTCCGTCGATTATCGCGCCCATCTGGACCGCTTCATCGCCGAGAGCGAACAGCTCCTCGCGCTGCTGGAAACGATGGCCGCGGAAGCGCGCTGGCTCAATGACGAACAGACGCTAACGTACCTACATGATTGCGTTTCCGATCGGCCGCACCGTGTCGTGGCGCCCGAGACGCCGTTCCATCTGGATGCGCTCTTGTCTGATGCGCCGCTGGTCGGTGGCCTCGCGCCAAAGCTGGGCGCCAATCATTTGAGAGTGATCTCGGTTCGCAGCTTCGTCACCGAGACTGAGCCGGGGCTTCTCGACACCCTCAACCGCCTGGCCGTCTCGTATCGCTGGGTGACGCGGTTCTTGCCGCTCGACCGTGAGGAAGCGCGGCGCGAATTGGAGAAAATTCGCAAACGCTGGTTCTCGAAGCGGAAGGGCCTGCTCACGTTGCTGCGGGAGGCGTTGTTCCGCGAAGAGGCAGCGCTCCTCGACAATGACGCTTCCAATCAGGCCGAGGACGCCGATTCCGCGCTGCAGGAATTGGGCGCCGACGCGGTTTGCGCTGGCTTTGCAACGCTTACGATCGTCGTTGCTGAACCGACCGAAGAAGCGGCGGATGAAGCCGTTCGGCAAATCCAACAGGTGACGGACGGTCTTGGGTTCGTGACCCAGGTGGAATCCATGAACGCAGTCGAGGCTTGGCTCGGCGGACTTCCAGGGTCAGCTTATGCCGACGCACGTCGGCCTGTGCTCTTGTCGCCCAGCCTCGCCCATCTGGTGCCGACGAGCGCCGTGTGGGCGGGCGCCGCGCGTAACGCGCATCTGGATGGCCCGCCCTTGATGTTGACCGCGACAGATGGCGCAACGCCGTTTCGCCTCAACCTTCATGTCGGCGATGTTGGTCACACGCTGATTGTCGGCCCGACGGGCGCCGGTAAATCCGTCCTGCTCGCCACGCTCGCGGCGCAATGGCTACGCTATCGCGACGCGCAACTTTATCTCTTCGACAAGGGGCGTTCCGCGCGCGCCACGATTCTGGGATTGCAGGGCGACTTTTTCGATCTCGGCGAAGAGGGCGCGTTGGGCCTCCAGCCCTTGGAGCGGATCGACGACGAAGATGAACGCGCCTGGGCGCTCGAATGGATTGTCGGGCTGCTCGCTGGCGCCAAGGTTGCCGTATCGCCGGAGCGTAAAGCAGAACTCTGGCGCACATTGGAAGTGCTGGCTGGCCGTGCTCGTGAAGACCGAACGCTGACCTTGTTTGCGGCGCTGGTGCAGGATCGTGATGTGCGGGCCGCACTTCAGCCCTTCACGCATGTCGGACCATACGGTCGTCTCCTCGATGTTGAGCAATCGTCGTTGGGCTACGGTTCAGTGCAGGCGTTCGAGATGGACGATTTGATGCGCCGGCCTGACGCCGCCGGCGCGGTTCTCGCCGCGCTCTTTCATGCTCTTGAGCAACGCTTCGATGGCCGGCCGACCATGCTGGTCCTTGATGAGGCCTGGCTCTTCCTGAAAGATGCGTTCTTCGCCGCGCAAATCCAGGATTGGCTGAAGACGCTGCGAAAACGCAACGTCGCCGTCGTGTTCGCCAGTCAGGAACTGGCGGACGTGGAGGCGAGCCCGATCGCCTCGACCATCATCGAAGCCTGCGCCACGCGCATCTTCCTGCCCAATGATCGCGCCCGCGAACCACGCTCGCGCGCCTTCTATGAGGCGCTCGGGCTCAACGCTCGCCAGATCGGTCTGATCGCCACCGCGACACCGAAGCGCGATTATTATTTCGTGTCACGCGAAGGCTGCCGTCTCTTCGAACTAGGCCTTGGTCCTGCCGCTCTCGCCTTCGTGGGCGCGTCGCGTCCCGAAGATCACACGATGATGGACCGCGTCGCGGCAGAGACAGGGCCGGCTGGCTTCTCGGCGGCCTGGCTGGAGGCGCGAGGACTTCGCGATGCGGCGGACGCCGTTCGGCGCTTCGAGCGCGTCTCAGCACCAGCGCAATCCGATCTGTCCCCGAAGATCGAACACCTCATTCCGGCAGAATAGGAGCAGCCAATGCGCGGATCTTTGTCAAAACTTTTGGCGGGCGCGGCGCTCGCTGCATTGCTCGCCGTTGGGCCGGCACAGGCCCAATTGCCTGTGATTGATCCTGCAAATCTAGCGCAAAGCGTCATTCAGGCGGCGCACGCGCTCGAACAGATTCACAACCAGGTCCAGCAGATCGAACAGCAGGCGCGGATGTTGGCGAGCAATCCGCTTCAGCTCTCGCCGGAACTCACCGCCTCCATTCAACGCGCACGCGCCCTCTTTGATACGGCCCAGGGCATCGCGTTCGATGTGCGACGTGTCGGGGAGGATATCCGCACGCTCTATCCCGAGACCTGGGAGGACTTCGACCTCGACCAGATCGTGTCACGATCCGATCAATGGATCGCGGAAGATCGCCGCGCGCTGGAGCGAGCGATGCGCGCTGAAGCGAATGCCGTGGAAGCTGTCGAAACATCGCGTGGCCGCATCAATAGTGCGCTCTCGGCTTCGGCAGGCGCGGAGGGTCAAACTGGCGCCGTGCAGGCCGGCAACCAGCTCCTAGGCATTCAAGCCACGCAACTTGCGGAAATCCAGGCGTTGCTCGCCGCCCAAAGCCGCGCGCTGACGACCGAGAGATTGCAACGCGCCGCCCAAGAGGCGCGGGGCCGTGAAATTCAACGCCGCGCTTTCCCAACCGATTCAACGGGCGAATTGCCGCCCGCCCGCACCGCGTTCTGAGGGCGACGCGCCATGGACCCGTCGACAGTCAATTCCTTCCTCGACCAGTTTTTGGCGGTCGCGGATTCCGGCTTCGGTCTGATCCGCGGCGATGTCAATTTCGTGCTCAATGCGCTGATCGTCATCTCGATCACGCTGGCGGGCGCCCAATGGGCGCTCGCGGGAGAGGCGCCAATGGCGCCGTTCTTCCGCAAGGTGCTGTTCATCGGGTTGTTCGCGTTTCTCATCAACAATTGGAACGAGATCGCGACCGCGATCAATCAATCGGGCGCCATGCTGGGTCTCCGGGCCGGCGGCGGCTCGCTGACCATGGCGGACCTGCACAATCCCGGCCGCGTCGCGCGCATCGGCATTGATCTCTTTGGTCGAACAGTCGCGATGTCGGAGGGCATGAACATCCTCACCGACTTCATCCCGATGGTGACGATATTGTTGGCGGCCGTCCTGGCCATGATCGGGTTCTTCGTTCTCGCGTTGCAGATCTTCGTGGCGCTGATCGCGTTCAAGCTCGGCAGTCTTGCGGCCTTCGTGGCGCTGCCGTGGGGCGTCTTCAGCGGAACGTCTTGGGTGGCGGAGCGCCCGCTCGGCTGGGTCGCGGGCTGCGCAATCAGGCTCTTCATTCTGGCGCTGATCGCTTCGGTGTCGCTCACCTTCGTCAACACCTTGCCGGCGGCGCTGACACTCGACGCCGGCGGAGCGCTCAACGTGCTCCTGTTCGGGTTGACCGTGCTCGCGCTCGCCTGGTTCGGGCCGATGCTGGCGAGTGAAGTGATGCAAGGTCAGCCGCATCTGTCGGGCGCCGACGCTGTGCGCACCGGGATTGGCGCCGTCGCGACCGGGATCGGCGCGGCGATGACCACACGCTACGTCGCCACCAGCACGGTCAACGCGGTCAAAAGTCTCGGCCGGCTTGGTCGGTCAGGTAGTAGTGGCGCCGGTGGCGGGCGCGGCGGCGGCGGACGCGCGTCTCCGCCGGTCAATTATTCGGCGATGCAGCCTCGGCCCGCACCGCCGGCCGCGCCAAATCCGAATGCATCTGGGGGACGTCCATGAACATGCCATTTCGCTCGCCGGCGAGGAGTTTCGCCGCCGATCCGCCCGACACGCCCTATCGCCGCGCCGCGCAAGAATGGGATGCGCGCATGGGGTCAGCTGTGCTCTCCGCACGGACCTGGCGCACGATGGCCTTCGTCAGCCTCGCGCTCGCGGGCTTGCTCGGCGCTGGGCTGACAGCCGTTGCTATGCAGCGCCGCACTTTCGTCCACGTGGTCGAAGTGAGCCCGGAAGGGCAGGTGCTTTCGGTGCGCAGCGCGGACGGTCGCTGGTCGCCGACGCAGACGCAGATGGCCTATCACCTCGGGCGGTTCGTCCGGCTTGTACGGTCGTTGCCAACCGATGGCGTCGTGCTGCGCGAGAACTGGCTCGACGCCTACAAATATCTGACGCCGGCAGCGGCGGCGCGGCTCACTGAGATGGCGCGTTCCGACGACCCGTTCATGAGCCTCGGCCGCGTCGGACGCACTGTGCATATTCGATCGATCATCGCGCGGTCGGATCATGCCTGGGAGGTGAGTTGGATCGAACGCTCGACCAATGAAACCGGCACGCCGGAGCCTCAACTCTATACCGGGGTCTTCACCGTGACGACGCGCGCGCCGCGCAACGCCGACGAGATCGCGTCCAACCCGCTTGGGCTGTTCATCACTGACTTTAGCTGGAGCCGTGAGCGATGATTTGTCGTCCTCTGTTCCTCGGCGCGACGCTTATGCTTTTGAGCGCCTGCGCAACCACCGGCGCGGCTCAACCGGCATTGCCGCCGCCGCCGCCCGCGCCGATTGCTATGATCGCGCCAGCTCGCGTGGCGCCGCCCGCGCCGCGTCCATGTGTTTCGACGCGGCGGGTCCGGTGTCCAACGCCCGTCGATGTGCTCGCAGCCGCCAACGGCGCTGCGCGACAGCAGCCAATCGCCGGTGGTTTCACAGAGGCGCGGCACGTTTACGCCTATGCGCCAGGCGCGATCTACGAACTTTACACAAATCCCGGCTTCATCTCGACGGTCCTGCTCGAACCGGGCGAGACGATCAACGCCATCGCCGCTGGCGACACGTCCCGCTGGATGGTGACGGAAACCAATGGCGAATCCGAAGGCGAGGGGCGCACGATCGTTCTGGTGAAGCCGCAGACAATCGGATTGCGCACGAACATTGTGCTCATCACCGATCGGCGGACCTATACGATAGAGGCGAGCTCTTCGGCTGGCGCGGTCTATTCCGCGCAGATCGCCTGGTCCTATCCTGCTATTCAAGGTGAACCAGGCGCGGCGATAGCGCGCCCGATGAACGAGAACTATCGCGTCCGTACCGTACACGGACTGCGCCCGTCTTGGTCGCCGACGCGCGTCTATGACGACGGACGGCGCACTTGGCTTGAGTTTGCAGAATCCGTTGGCTCCGCGGACATGCCGCCGCTCTTTGTGATCACGCCCGAAGGCGCGGAGCTTGTGAACTATCGGGTGCAGGGACGCCGCTACATGGTCGATCGCATCTTCGATGTCGCGGAATTGCGGTTTGGGACGCGCGCGCCCATCGTAGTTCGGATCGAACGACGAGCACCACGCGCCCGTGAGGGAGCGCGGTCATGAGGCTGGTTGCTGCAAACGAGACTTCGACGGCTGACGCTGCTGGCGTTGCAATCCGCGCCAAGCCGCCATCGCCGAAGCGGCTATCGCGCAAGGTGCTGCTTACCGGGTGTCTGGTCTTTGGCGGCGTCGTCGCGTTCGCCCTGGTGAACGGCCTGAGCGAACGGCCTGATCGCCGTACCGCCGACCAAGCGCAAAACATCGGCGCGGCATCTGGTCCACCGGAGTCCATTCGGTCCGCAAGCTCGGATTACTCTGTTGGCGACTTGCCGCGCGCCGAAACGCTGGAAGCGCCGCGCGATATGCTGTGGGGCGATCATCCCCCGCCCGAGGGTTCGCGAGGCGCGGACCTTGGTCCGCCGGTTGATGCGGCGTGGGCTGAGCGCGGCGCGTCAACCGCGCGCACTGTGGGAGCGCCAGTTGCGGACCCGCAAGCGATCGCGCGAACCTCTCCGATCCTCTTCGGCGACAGCGGCGATCACCCGGCGGGTTCACTCGCAAATGGCGATGGCGCTTACGGCGGTCCGCGAGGGGCGTTCCTCGCAAGTCAGCGCGACGCATCTGCCGATCGATTGGACAGCGCGCTCACGCCGCCGAGATCGGCAAATGAGATTCTCGCGGGTTCGGTTATTCCGGCGGCCTTGGTGACGGAACTCAATTCCGATCTGCCAGGCCGCGTGATCGCGCAAGTCACCGCGCCAGTTTACGACAGCGTGACGGGCGGTCGCCTTCTCATCCCACAAGGCGCTCGGCTGATGGGCACCTACGATTCGGCCAACGCTTATGGCGACCAACGGCTTCTGCTGGTGTGGAACCGTCTGATCATGCCGAACGGGTGGTCGATTGCTCTGCAGGGCATGGAAGGCGCTGACCCATCGGGCGCCGCGGGTTTGCGCGACCGTACCGATTTCCACTTGGGCCGTCTTGCCGGCGCGGTGGGACTCTCCGCGATCATTAGCGTCGTCGCGAACAATTCGGAAAACGACCAACGGACTGGAAGTTTTGCGCAAACAGTCGGCGACGCCGCTGCGCAAGAGGCGGCGCGCACCGGAGGACGTATTGTTGATCGCGAATTGTCGGTGCGTCCAACACTGCGCGTCCGCGCCGGCGCGTCTGTTCGTGTTCTCGTGACGCGTGACATTCGCCTCAGACCCTATCCAACGCAGTAAGGAGCGAAGCCAATGTTGCGGGAGAGACAAGCGGCAGGTGTCCTCGGCGTTGCGCCCAAGACGCTCGCTAATTGGCGATCACAAGGGAAGGGGCCGAAGTTCTGCAGGCTGGGCCGTGCAATCGGCTATCGCCAAGAAGATCTCGACGCCTTCATAGAAAAAAGTATGGCGGACCCGAGCGACGCGCTCGATCGGCGCGTGCCTCCTCGGCCCGTCGCGTCTGCGACCTGATCGCGCGGGGTTAGTCGCTATCGCGCAGTACCCGACGGGGCAACGCGTCGAGCTTCCGGTCATAGGCGACCGTTCCCGTGTCGGATTGCTTCTTAGTTCTCGCCCGCCGCGCACGCTCCTTTTTGCTCATGCGAGCTGAGTCCAGACTCGCGTCTTCATCATCTAATTCCACGACGAAGGTGCTTTGGACGCGCTGCGGGCGCAGCGTAGATGTTTTGCGGGAAGCAGGCGCACGACCGCGCCGCAGTTCCTTGGCGGCGGCGTGGAGCCCTTCGGGCCGTAGATTGGTGTAGCGCTTGAGCATCTTCCAATCCTTGTGCCCCGTTACAAGCGCGACCTGTTCAATCTTGAACCCCGCCTCGAACAATCGGCTGGCGGCCTCGTGACGCAAATCGTGGAAGCGGAGATCTTCGATTTCGAGTTCGCGGCATGCGCGCCGAAAGGCTGCCGAGACCGATCGGGAATCGTAGGGGAAGATGCGCTCGCGGTGGCCGGTGATCTTGCCCTGTTCCTGCAAGAGCGCCCAGGCGTCGTAGCCGGTGGCGTCGAGGAGCGGCACGCGCTGGTGATTGCCCTCCTTGTGGCGTGGGTCTTTGCGATCGCGCACCGTCACAGTCCGTTTGCGCTCATCAATATCCGCCCATCGTATGCGGCAGATTTCTTCGATGCGCATGGCGCTCGCCACCGCGAAGCGCGCCATGCGGCCCGCCGGTATGCCTTGGCGCGGATTGCCGTCGAGATAGGCGGTCAGGTGATCCAATTCGTCCTGACTGGGGCGGCGGTCGCGCTCCTGTCCCTTGCCGATCAGTCCCAACCGCGCAAGCGCTGCGCGTGCGAGTTTCACTTGCTCGGTGGAGGTTGGAACGCCATGCACGGCTGCCGCGTGGGTGAGGACCGTATTCAGGAAGGCGAAGTCGATCGCGAGCGTTGCGGGGCCCGCGCCACCGCGCGCGCGCTTGCGCCCGTATTCCACGAGCCGCTCGCGGGTGAGGGCGTCATGGCCGGTGCGGCCAAACTCGTCTTTGAGGAGTTCAAGGGTGAACCGCTTGGAGCGTTGGACGACCCGTTTGACGTCGGCCATGTCCTGGAGGTGCTGATCCACGAGTTGGCCGAAGGTTGCCGCTCCCGTTCGTTTGGCGGTGGGCTGCCCCCGGCGCGGCGGTTTGATGCCTCCGTCGATGGCGAGTTCGGCTTCACGGGCCCAAGTCATTGCCTCGGTCTTCCGCAGAAAGGACTCTGCGATATAGGCGCCCTTTCGGCGAACCTGGGCGCGCCACGCCCCCGATTTCAGTAGCGTGAACGTCGCCATTTTCTGTAGGTCTCCACCGCTCGCACCAACATTACGAGAGTTGCTCCCATGCCAGTCGCTCCCAACTATTTTCCGTGTGCGCTGTGTGTGCACTCAGCTCGGGATGTGCCGGGACGTTCCGGGAACACGAGTGCACACAGAGTGCACACGTTCTCGTTTCAACCCACTGAAACTGCCTGAAAAATGCAGATAAATCAATCACATAAATTCTGTGTTGCGCCGATGATGGATTGGACGGACCGGCATTGCCGGGCGTTTCACCGTGGGATGAGCGCGCGGGCGTTGCTTTATACCGAGATGGTGACTGCCGACGCGATCATTCATGGCGATCGTGAGCGGCTGCTGGGTTTTTCGGAGGTCGAGCATCCGGTCGCGGTGCAACTGGGCGGCAGCGAACCGGAGAAGCTTGCCGAGGCGGCGCGGATCGCGGCGGCGCGCGGCTATGATGAAATCAATCTCAATGTTGGGTGTCCATCGGACCGCGTGCAGGCGGGCCGCTTCGGCGCGTGCTTGATGCGCGAGCCCGATCTGGTCGCGCGCTTGTGGCGGGCGATGCAGGAGGCCGCGCCCAATCTGCCGGTGACGATCAAGTGCCGCATCGGCGTCGACGAGCAGGAACCGCGCGAGGCGCTGTTTGACTTTGTTGACGCGATCGCTGCGGAAGGGTGCGCGACGTTCGTGGTGCATGCGCGCAAGGCGTGGCTGAAGGGTCTGTCGCCGAAAGAAAATCGTGACGTGCCGCCGCTCGATTACGCCTTGGTGCGCGATCTGAAAGGTGCGCGGCCGAAGCTTGAGATCATTCTCAATGGCGGCCTGCAGGATCTCGATCACGGCGCGGCGGAAGCCGACGGCTTGGATGGGGTTATGCTTGGACGCGCGGCCTATCAGAACCCGGCGCTGCTGCTGGACGCAGACGCGCGCGTGTTTGACGCCGCCAATCCGTGCGACAGCCGCGAAGCCGCGGTTGAGGCGTTCATCCCCTACATCGAAGCGCGCTTGCGTGAAGGCGCACACTTGCACGCGATGACGCGGCACATGCTCGGCCTGTTTCATGGGCGACCAGGCGGGCGTCTGTGGCGGCGGGTGTTGTCGGAGGGCGCACCCAAGGCCGGCGCGGGCGTCGATGTTGTGCGCGCCGCGCTTGAGGAAGTGGCGCGCGCGCCGGCGCGGGCGGCATGAGCGCGGAATTTGCGCCCTTCTTGATCGGATTGATCGCGGCGGGATTGTTCGCGGGCTTTGTCGGCGGTCTGTTTGGCGTCGGCGGCGGCGTGGTGATCGTGCCGGCGCTTTATGTTGTGTTCGGCGCGCTGGGCGTGGACGAGGCGGTGCGCATGCACGTCGCGATCGGCACGTCGCTATCGACGATCATCTCCACCTCGTGGCGGTCCTTGGCGACGCACGCCAAGGCCGGCGCTGTCGACTTTGAGATCCTGCGCGCATGGACGCCGTGGATCACAGCCGGCGCATTGGTGGGTTCGGGGATTGCGGGATTCTCCAACACCAACGCGCTGCTGATCGTGTTTGGCCTGGGGCTGTTGTTGGTCGCCGCGCAAATGGGGCTCGGCAATCCGAATTGGCGGCTTTACCCCGACATGCCCACCGGCGCGCCGCGCGCGGCGATTGCGTCGTCGATCGGGTTGTTGTCGGCGATGATGGGCATCGGCGGCGGCGCTTTCGGCGCAACCTTGATGACGTTGTGCGGGCGTCCGATCCACAAAGCGGTGGCGACCGCCTCCGGGTTCGGCGCGGCGATCGCGCTGCCGGCCGCGCTTGGTTACGTCGTCACCGGATGGGGACGCGAGGGTTTGCCGCCCTGGTCAGCTGGTTTCGTCAGTCTGCCGGGCTTTGTCGTGCTCGCGGCGCTGACGGCGCTAACAGCGCCAATCGGGGCACGGCTCGCGCATCGTCTGCCGCAGCTCACTTTGAAGCGTGCGTTCGCGATTTTCCTCGCCGTCACGGCCGCGAACATGCTGCGCGAGGCGTCTATCTGAAAGTCTCGTAGGCCCAGGCGATGGCGATGATGGCGATCGGCCAGAACACCAGGCCGGCGACTGAAGCCGCTTTGTGCTCGCGGAAGCGCCAAAAGCCGTAGCCGGCGCCGCTGACCAGCAAGAGCGCCATCACCGCGTAGACCAGGCTGGCGACGTCCATATTCGGAAATGTCCGCGGATAGGCGTACGCGACGTACCCGAGCGCCAAAAGCGCCACCACGATCACGAGGCCGAACCAGCGCATCATGCCGGCGCCACCCCGGCAGCAGCCAAGCGGGCGGGCAGCTCATCCATGATCGCGCACCGTTCGGGTTCGCTCAGCCGGCCCCAGCTGGCGATCTCCGCCAATGTTCGGCCGCAGCCCACGCAGAGCCCGGACTGGCCGCTGACGGCGCAGACCTTCTGGCAGGGGGTCGAAATCGTGGGCGTTTCCATGGGCTGACCTGATCTAGCAGGGCCGCGCGGGCCCGCAATCGGACACGGCAAGCGAAACATCGTTTTTCGATAAAACCTCATTGACAAGCGATGCGACTTATCGTATTTCGATATCAACGCTGATTTCTCAGCCTAGATGCATCCGAGGGGCCTCGGCACAGCATCCACCGGGAAGAGAACATCAGCGTGACGCCGGCGGGGCCGGTGTCGGGATGTTTTCGGAGGGTCCGTTATGCGTTTTGCCTTGATCGCCACCAGTGTCGCCGCCGCGCTCCTGTCGCCCGTAGTGGCTGACGTTGCGGGGCCGCAAATGACCGGTGACCAGTTCATCGCCGAAGTCCGTTGCACCGCCTACCAGCAAGTGGCGCACCCGAACCTCGAATTGGGCGCCGAGCGCATGCGGCTGAACGCTGAAGCGCGTCGTCAGCCGGTGGAAACCGCCGTCGCGGCCCGCGCGGAAGCTCGTTCAGTAAGTCGTGAAGCCTCAGCCATCGCCAATTCCGACGAAGCGTCTATGATGCGCGCCGAGCGGAACGCGGCTTGCGCCGGCGCCACCCTGGCGTCGGGCCAAATCGCCGACGCGGTGTGAGGCCAGGAAGTGTCGGTCCGGGCGCGTTGGGAGACGCGCCTCGTGGGAGGGACGCAACATGAAGCTCTGGATCTTCGCAGGCCTGTTCACAGCCATGTGGGCGCCGATGGCTATGGCTGCGGAAAGCACCATCGCGTGCGACGTCGATGATACGCAGCGTTCAGTGCAACAGCGCGTCGACATTGCGCCCGCAGGGCCGAACGTCGCCGACGCCGCGAAAGAACGCGGCGGCAGCGCCGTCACCACCGCGCGCAGCGGCGGCGCCGTTGTCGCGCCGCGTCCGGCCGAAACAGCAACGCCGACGATCGCGCGCACCGATCCGCCGCGGCGCCGTAACGTCACCCGCCGCATTCCCGACGCGGATTTGATCGTCGGTCGCGGCGCTCTATAAGTGAGCCCATGCGGCGCGCGTTTGCGCCGCCAGGGCCGCTTCCATGAATCTCGATTTTTCGCCGGAAGAAATCGCGTTCCGCGACGAAGTGCGCGCGTTCATCGCCGCCAATTATCCCAAGCACCTCAAAGGCGTCGGCTTGCGCGAGGACCTCTCGAAGGAGGACTTCCTCGCGTGGCACCAGATCCTCGGCAAAAAGGGTTGGTCGGCGCCGGCGTGGCCGAAGGAATACGGCGGCACCGGTTGGACGGCGACGCAGCGTTACATCTGGCTTGAAGAAAACGCGCGCGCTGAAACCATTCCGCCGCTGCCGTTCGGCGTCTCGATGGTGGGCCCGGTGATCTACACGTTCGGCACGCCCGAACAGAAGCAGCGCTTCCTGCCCGGCATTCTCTCGGGCGAGGTGTGGTGGTGCCAAGGCTATAGCGAGCCGGGCGCGGGCTCCGATCTCGCCAGCCTGAAAACCAAAGCGGTGCGCGAAGGCGACCATTACATCGTCAACGGTCAGAAAACCTGGACGACGCTGGCCCAATACGCCGATTGGGGCTTCTTCCTCTGCCGCACCGATGCGAACGCCAAGCAGCAAGAGGGCATCTCGTTCCTGCTGATCGACATGAAATCACCGGGTGTGACGGTGCGGCCGATCAAGATGCTGGATGGCGGCCACGAGGTGAACGACGTGTTCCTCGACAACGTCAAAGTGCCGGTCGATCAGCTGGTGTATCAGGAGAACAAGGGCTGGACCTGCGCCAAGTTCTTGCTCGCGCATGAGCGAGCTGGCATCGCCGGCGTCGCGCGCTCGAAGCGCAATGTCGAGCGGCTGAAGAAGATCGCCAAGAGCGAACTCGGCGACGACGGCCAGCCGCTGATCGAGGACGAAGATTTCCAGCGCAAGCTGGCGCAGCTTGAGATCGATCTTTCAGCGTTGGAGATGACGGAGCTGCGCGTGCTCGCCAACGAGCAAGCCGGCAAGGGGCCAGGCGTTGAAAGTTCGCTGTTGAAAATCCGCGGCACCGAGATCCAACAGCGGCTCACCGAGCTGACCATGGAAGCGGTCGGCAACTACGCGCAGCCCTATTATCGCGGCTTCCCTCAGGACGGCGACAACGCCTTCCCGATCGGCCCCGATTATTCGCACCACGTCTCGCCGCTCTATTTCAATTTCCGCAAAGCCTCGATCTACGGCGGCTCAAACGAAATCCAACGCAACATCATCGCTAAGATGGTGCTGGGGCTCTAGGGGTGGTTGTGGGCCGCTATCATTCAGCTCTCGTCTGGACGTTGCGTGTTCTTGCACTCGTTGCGCTCATCGGAGCGCTGATTGGAGCGCAGGCGCTCATCTCCAACGGCCCACTCGGTGGCGACGCGAGCGTGGTTGGATATGCGGCGATTGCCGAGTTTCAAATAATACTTTTCGCGTTGGCGTCAGCGGAACTGCTCGCGCGTCATGGCGATCAATCTCGTTTTCGGCTGCCAGGGGGCGCACTGGCTTGGACAATGCGCAGTGTCGCGATTGCACTGTTGTTTCTCGGTGCGCCGACAGTGGTAGGGATTGTTCGAGCGCAATTCAGCATATTCTCTCTCGACCAACTGGTGTTTGGTCTCGGTAGTCTGTTTACCGCTCCCGTTCTCCTGCTGAGCCTTGCAGAAGTTTTGTCACCCATCGTCCGGCAACCGCATCAACTCGGAACCGCCTCATGAATTTCGATTATTCCGACGAACAGAACATGCTCCGCGACTCGATCGCGAAATGGGCGGCTGGGCAGTACGATTTTGACAAGCGCCGCGCAGCGCTTGCGAGCGAGGATGGTTGGAAATCGAACTGGGCGACGTTCGCCGAGCTTGGTCTGCTGATGGCGCCTTTGCCGGAGGAATATGGCGGGCTCGGCGGCGGCGCCACCGACATCGCGGTGGTGATGGAAGAGTTCGGCAAGGCGCTCGTGGTCGAGCCTTACGTGCCGACGGTGGTGCTCGGCGGCGGCGCGCTCAAGCATGCCGGCAGCGCCGCGCAGAAAGAAGAGCACTTGAACGCCATCGCCGCAGGCGAACGCATCGTCGCCTTCGCGCAAGCCGAACCGAAAAGCCGTTGGTCGCTCCATGATGTGTCCACCACCGCCAAGAAAGACGGCGCGGGGTTCACGTTGAATGGTCAGAAGGCGGTGGTTCTGGGTGCACCGCAAGCCGACCATCTGCTCGTCACCGCGCGCAGCGGCGGCAGCCAACGCGACGCCAAAGGCGTGTCGCTGTTTTTGGTGCCGAAGAGCGCCAAGGGGGTGTCCACGCGCGATTATCCGACCATGGACGGCTCGCGCGCGTCGGAAGTGTACTTCGAGAATGTCAGCGTCGGCGCCGAGCATCTGATTGGCGCTGCCGGCGAAGCGGCGCCCTTGGTTGAGCGCATCGTCGATGAAGCCAACGCGGCCTATTGCAGCGATGCGGTGGGGTGCCTCCGCATGATGCATTCGCTGACGCAGGATTACGCGAAAACGCGCAAGCAATTCGGCCGCGCTATCGCAGAGTTTCAGGTGTTGCAGCATCGGCTGGTCGATATGTTCATGGCGGCCGAAGAGGGCGTCTCGATTGCGCTGCTCGCCACCATCAAATTGGACGCTTCCGACGCCGAGCGCGCGAAGGCGGTGTCAGCGGCGAAGGTGCTGATCGGTCGTGCAGGGCGCTTCGTCGGCCAAGCCGCGGTGCAGACACACGGCGGCATGGGCGTCACCGATGAAATGCGCGTGGGGCACTATTTCAAGCGCGTCACCATGCTCGATTCCACGTTCGGCAACGTCGATCATCATTTGAAGCGCTATGCCGCGCTGACGAAAGAAGCGGCGTAAGGACTTGCACAAGGGGGAGACGAAGATGGGGAAGATGGCAACGATGTTGGCCGTGGCTTTGAGCGCGCTGGCGCTGACGGCGTGCGATCAATTGCAGCAGCTCGGCAAAAGCGATGCGCCGGTCGAAGCCGCCGCGCCGGAACCAAGCCCAGCGTCAGCCGGGCCCGCTTATGTCGGCACATGGGCGGCCGACGCGGCGAGCTGCAGCATCCCGCAAGAGCAACGAGGCGCGCCGTACGTGTTTCATGCTGACGGGTTCAACCAGCACGAGGCGCACTGCACGTGGGCGAACGTCCAAGATTTGGGCCCGACATCCTGGCGGATCGATGCCGCGTGCCAAGTTGAAGGCAGCGAAGCGAGCCTCGGTTGGACAGTCAGCGTCGACGGCGACACCATGACGATGGACAGCCAGCGGCTGGTGCGCTGCCCGTAAAGGGCTGGGCACGAGCATGTCCGAATCTGGCGAGACGGGGCGGGCGAACGGGGCCATATTCGGCTCATGTTGGACGCCGAAACTTGCCACGCCGCGTGTGATGCGAAGGACCGCCGCTTTGACGGGCGCTTCTATGTGGGCGTGACGTCGACGGGGATTTATTGCCGCTGCATTTGCCCGGCGCGCACACCGAAGCGTCAGAACCGCACCTTCTGGGCGTCGGCTGCGGCGGCTGAAGCGGCGGGCTTTCGCCCGTGCTTGCTGTGCCGGCCCGAGCGCGCGCCAGGGCTCGCGCCGATCGATGCGCCCGCGCGTCTGGCGGCGGCGGCGTATGCGCGGATCGAAGCGGGCGCGCTTGAGGAGCAGGGGCTGGAGCACTTGGCTGCCGATCTGGGCGTCACCGCGCGGCATTTGCGCCGGGTGATGAATGCCGCGTTCGGAGCGAGCCCAATCGAGATCGCGCAAACCGGGCGGCTGCTGGCGGCGCGGCGCCTGCTCAACGAAACCGCTTTGCCGGTGACGGAGATCGCGTTCGCGTCAGGCTTCCGCAGCTTGCGCCGCTTCAACGCTGCGCTGAAGGAGCGCTATGGCGCGCCGCCGACGAAGATGCGCGGTCGCAAAACGATCGTGCGCGGCGAGAGCTTCACCGTGACGCTGTCGCCGCGCGGCGATTACGACCTCGCCCCGGTTCTCGATTTTCTGCGCTTTCGCGCGCTGCCCGGCGTCGAGTTCGCCGACGCCAAACATTATGCGCGCGTTTTGAGCATCGGCGGCGTGACCGGGTGGATAGATATCACCATGGGGCCGCGCGGGCTGATGCTCACGCTGTCGGAGAACCTGGCACCGCATTTGCGCCCTTTGGTGGCCAATGTGCGCGGTGCGTTCGATCTGGACGCTGAAATGAACGCGGTGGACGCGCACCTCGCGCGTGACAAGCGTTTGGCGCCCGACGCGAAACGCGAGCCGGGCGTGCGTGTGCCGGGTGCTCTCGATGGTTTTGAAACCGCGATCCGCGCCGTGCTTGGGCAACAAGTTACGGTCGCAGGCGCGCGGACGCTCACCGAGCGTCTGGTCACGCGCATAGGGCAGCCATTCGAGCGTGGCCCGGACGGGCTCAATCGCGCCTTCCCCACTGCTGCACGCATGGCCGAAGCGGGCGTCGATGCGATTGCCGCCATCGGGTTGCCGCGCAAGCGCGCGGAAACCTTGCACCGGCTCGCTGTCGCGAGCGCGGAAGGCAATTTGCCGCTCGCGCGCGGTGCCATCGCCGCTGGGCGCGCCGCTTTGGCCAACATCGCGGGCATCGGTCCGTGGACGATCGAATACGTGGCGATGCGCGCGCTCGGCGATCCGGACGCCTATCCCGCCACCGACATCGCTCTCATCAATGCGCTCGGCCAAAAAGGCGAGACGCTCGAAGCTCTCAAACCATGGCGCGCCTATGCCGCGATACGGCTGTGGCGGCGCGCCGCGAAGAAAGGACTGCGCCCATGATCTCGACCATTCACGAAAGCCCGGTCGGTCCGCTGACACTGCACTCCGATGGCGCCGCGTTGACGGGCCTCGAGTTCCACGAGCCGAAATATCGGCTGACGCCGAGCCCGGCCGGCAACGATCGCCTGCTCGATCAGGCGCGGCGCGAATTGGATCTCTATTTCGCTGGCAAGCTAACAGCGTTCACGGTGCCGGTGGCGCCGCGCGGAACTGTGTTTCAGCGCAAGGCCTGGGCCGCGCTGCAGAAAATCCCGTATGGCGTGACGCGCACCTACGGCCAACAGGCTACCGCCATCGGCTCGCCGAAGGCGTTCCGCGCGGTTGGCTTGGCAAACGGCAAGAACCCGGTGGCGATTATCATTCCGTGCCACCGCGTGATCGGCGCGAGCGGCAGCCTCACCGGCTTTGGCGGCGGGATCGAGCGCAAACAATATTTGCTCGACCTAGAGCAGGGCGCGCTGGCCTTGGCCTGCTGAAAAGCAAGGTTTCCCCCGGCCAGATTGTGCTAGAGGCGCTCCACTGATCCCTCGTCCTGTGGAGAACGCCCGAATGCGAACGCTCGTCGCCGCCATTGCCCTGTGTGCGACCCTGTCCGCGCCGTCTGCTTTTGCGCAGCAATCGCCGGGCTGGAGCTACGCCTACGCCGATGGCGTCGCCACCGCGACGCAGCGGGATGATCGCGGGCGCACCACGGCGACGTTCGCGTGCCGTCCGCCGACGGGCGATATCGTGCTGACCGATTTCACCTTCGGGCGCGCGGCGCGCCGGGTGACCACTGCGGCCGTGCGGATCGGCAATCTGAGCGTCAATGTGCCGGCGACCGTGGAAGGGCGTGGGCGCAATGCGAAAGTGGTTGTGAACCTGCCGCAGCGCCCGCCAATCTTGGCCGGCGTGCAAGAGCAGGATGTCGTCGCGGTGACGGTGAACGGCCAGACCAACACGTATCTGCGCGGCAGCGCCATGCAGATGAAGGACGTGGCTTACGCCTGCTGGGGCAGCTAAGCGAGGCGCCGGCGGAGGTAACGTGGCGGCTTCTGGCCGCTTACGACGCCGCGCGAGGCCGATGCGCCGATCGCCAACGCAAACAAGGTCACGCCAACGCCGATGCCAGCCCAGTCGCTGCCAGTGTCGGCGGCGATGAACTCATGCGTGAGGAACGCTGCCGTGGCCAGCGCGGCTGCGCCGAACGCCGCGCGCGTGCGTGTATGCGCGCCGCGCGCACGCCAATAGATCCAGAGCGCCCAGGCCGGCGCGGCCATGAAGGCAAAACCGAGCGGGGCGTGCTGGAAGGGCGCGACTTCAAGCGCTGAGAGTGGCCGTTCAAGCCAGAACGGCGTGAGCCAAAGCAAGCCGGACACAGCGCCCAGGATCAGCGCCAGCACCAGCAGCGCGCCCGCGAGCCCGCGTTGGTGGTTGGCGGCAAGCGCCCACACCGCGCAGAGCCAGAGGCCGATATGCGCGCCCGCTTCGATGAAGCCCATCGGCAAGCGATCCACCGCGCCCGCGGAAAACGCGTAGCGCAACGTCAAAGCCGCAGTGGTGAGCGCGGCGATCACCGCGAACGCTTCGAACAGATCCGCGGTGAGGCGCGCGCCAGAGCGCCGCGCCAGGTACGCGCCGGCGCCAGTGAGCGCGGCTGGAATGGCGAAGGTCGCCAGCAGTAACGTCCAGCGCGGCCAATCGGGCGTGGTTAGTACGAACGCCGAGGCAGCACTCCAGGCCGCAAGACCGGTGAAAGTCAGCGCTCCAACAGCCAGCGCGCGCCAGGCCAAGGATTTCACGCGTGAATCGAGCACCACCAAGCCGGCGCCCAGCATCGCCATCAAAGGCGCATGCAGAGGGGCGGGCGCGGCAATAAATACTGCCGAAGCCGCCGCCGCGAAGCTGCAGAATCCAAGCACCCACAAAGTGAGTTTCAGTGCATCGACGCCGCCCTGGCGCCGCTTCGCCGCAAGCGCGATCAAGCCCGCGAACGCCAGCGCCAGCGCCAAAAATGCGCCAGCCGCAGCGAGCGGGTTGGCCAGGCCATGCTGCGACACATAGAGCGCGCCAACTGCAAACATCGAGGCGCCGGCGCCGGTCCCGGCCAAGGCGCCGCCGCGGGGCCCGAGCATCGGCACACGCACAAAAGCGATGGCCAAAAACAGTGCGGCCGCAAGCGCTGCCGAAGGCGTGAACCAGATCGCCGCGCTGTCTTGTGCGCTTAGAACGAACAGCGCCGCGCCTGCCGCGGCGAAAGCGGCGTGGTGCAGCGGCTCCAGCCGCAAGCTGCTCGCGCCCATGCTCGCGGCGATCAGCACCAGCGCGGCCAAGGCCGCACCGGCTGGACCGATCACGCTGGTTATCGCGCCGAGCGCAAGCAGGCTGGCGCTCATGGCGAGGGTCAACAGAACGCCCGGCGCGTTGGCGCGGGCGTAGAGCTGGGCCAAGCCAGCTGCACCGGCGATGCCGGCGCTGACGCTGAAGAGGATCGGCGCATCCACCGCGGCGCCAAAGGACAAGCCTGAGAGCGCCCACGCGATGCCGCCGGCCAAACCGCTCCACGCAGCGGCGGCCCAACCTTCGCGCAAGCTTGCCAACGTGAGCACAGCCGCGATCAGCAATCCCGCGCTCGATATCTCGCCCAACGCGATCGCGAACGGTAGACCGAGCAACGGAAGCGCGCTCAAGGCGATGGTGGCGGCAATGAACAGGCGGTCCGGCGTGAACGCGGCGCGCCAAGGCGCGGGTTCCTCGGCTTCATCGACGACGATCAGCGGCGGTTCGGCGCCGCGCGCGCGCTCGACGGGGCGTGGCGGCCAGAGTTCGTCTTCGGGTGACGCGGGATCTGATGCGCGCGCGGATGCGCCGGCGCGCGCGAGCGCGGGCTCGGCCTTCGCACGACTACGTTTTGGGGCGGCCCGGTCCAGCTCCATGGACTCCACAACGCGCCGGAGCCGAACAAGTTCAGTGTCAAGCCGGTCGAACCGCCGCCACAGGAGCGCGAAGCCCGCGCCGAACACCAGGAGCTGCGCCGCAGCCAGGATCAAGATCGTCGCCATGGCCGGGGTTTTAGCCATCCCGGCGGCCCGGGGCGACGCATGCGGACGGCATGGCTTCCATGCGCGGTGGTAGTGTGGCGCCCAGCGCACGAAAACCGGGGCGAATTTCGCCTGTTTGGGGTGAAATCCCGGAAGAAACTACCCGAGCGTCTAGCCGCCGCTCAGCTTGCGCATGAATTTCTGCGTCTGGCCGCCGCCGGCCTCGTAGGCGTCCTGGCCGGCAGGATCGGCGATTTGCGCCCATTGATCGCGCACGGCCTCGGCGCTGAGCGCATCGGTTTTGATGCGGACGCCATCGGTTTCGTAGATCCGCGCCAGCGCGAACACGCCGGCGCCCGCGGCGAGGATCGCGCCGTTCGGGGCTTCGCGCGAAGCGAGGTGGATCACGCCGGGCGTCACGTATTCCGGCTTGAGCATTTCAAGCATCGCTGGCGGCATCAGGTTTTCGGTCATGCGGGTGGCGGCGACCGGCGAGATGGCGTTGACGCGGATGTCGTGTTTGCCGCCTTCGATCTTGAGCGTGTTCATCAGGCCGACCAGCGAGAGTTTCGCTGCGCCGTAATTGGCTTGGCCGAAATTGCCGTAAAGGCCGGTCGATGAGGTCGTCACGACGATGCGCCCGTAATTCTGCGCCTTCATGGTCTCCCAAACCGCCTTGATCGGCTTCACGCTGCCCATCAGGTGCACGTCGACCACGGCTTCAAAATCGCCGATCTCGAGTTTGGAGAAGCTCTTGTCGCGCAGGATGCCGGCATTGGCGATCAGCGCGTCGATGCGCCCGTAGGCGTCCATCGTCCGCTTGATCATCTTGGCGACGCCGGCATCGTCCGTCACGGAGGCGCCGTCGGCGATCGCATCGCCGCCGGCGGCTTTGATCTCCGCCACCACGGCGTCGGCTGCGGCCGAGGAGCCGCCCGAACCGTCGAGCGATCCGCCGAGGTCGTTCACCACCACTTTCGCGCCGCGCCGCGCGAATTCGAGCGCATGGGCGCGGCCCAAGCCGCCGCCGGCGCCGGTGACGATGACGACCTGGTCGTCGAAGCGGATATCGGACATGGGGTGCGCGCCTTCCTGAATGAACGGCGGGCTTGGTGGCCCAGGATCGCCGCGCCGGTCAAGCTGACGGAGCGTCACGCAAACGACGGCCGGCGCTTGCATCGGTCGCCCCAAGCCGCGACGATGGCTGCAACGATAAAGAACTGGGGGCGGGGATTTGACCTATTCGCTGGATAACGCGCGGAGCTTGTTGGCCATCGTGGCCATCGTCGCGATCGCCTGGCTGTTTTCCGAGGGCAAGAAGCGGTTTCCGATCCTCGTGGTGCTCGGCGCGCTGGGCGTGCAGATCGCGTTGGTGTTGCTGTTCTTCGCGCTGCCCAACGCGCGCTCCGTGCTCGACGGCATTTCCTACATCGTCAACGGCCTCGCCGACGCCACCGCGCACGGCGCGCAATTCATCTTCGGTCCGCTCGCGGGTGGTGATCAGCCCTGGCTGATGGCCGAGGGCGCGCAAGCGCCGTTCATCTTTGGCTTCCGGGTGCTGCCGGTGATCTTGGTGCTGTGCACGCTCGCGGCGTTGCTGTGGCATTGGGGCGTTCTGCGCTGGGTCACGACGTTCTTTGGGCTCGTGTTCTCGCGCACCATGGGGCTCTCGGGCCCGCTGGCGTTGGGCGTGTCGTCCAACATCTTCATCGGCATGGTCGAGAGCGCGATGGTGATCCGCGCTTATCTCGACAAGCTGACGCGCTCGGAGCTCTTCACGCTGATGTGCGTGGGCCTCGCCAACGTCTCCGGCTCCACCATGGTCGCTTACGTGCTGATCCTGGGGGATACGCTGCCGAACGCGGCAGGCCACGTGCTGGTCGCTTCGATCATCTCGGCGCCGGCGGGCATCATGCTGGGGCGCATTATGATCCCGGAAGAAAAAGGCGTCGTCGCCTCGCGCGAAATGAAGTCCGATCTCAGATACGGCTCGACCATGGACGCCATCGCCCGCGGCGTTCACGACGGGACGATGGTGGTGGTCAACGTGGCCGCGTTCCTGATCGCCTTCGTGGCGTTGGTCTGGCTCGTGAACAACATGATGGCCGGCCTGCCGCACATCAACGGCGAGCCGGTGACGCTGCAAGCGTTGTTCGGCTACGCCTTCGCGCCAGTGGCTTACATGATCGGCATTTCCTGGGCCGATGCGATTGAGGCCGGCCGCATCCTCGGCACAAAGCTTTTCCTTACCGAGTTCGTCGCGTTTATCGATCTCGGCGCGATCCCAGTCGGTGAGATCAGCGAGCGCTCGCGCATGATCCTCACGTACGCCGTGTGCGGTTTCGCCAATGTCGCGTCGATCGGGATTCTCTCTGGTGGTTTGACGGCTCTGATGCCGCAGCGGCGCGATGAGATCTTGGCGCTGGCGCCGCGTGCTCTGTTGCCCGGCTTCATGGCGACCTTGGTGACAGCGTCGATCGTTGCGGCGTTGCCGCCGGCGGTGTTCGGGCAGTGAAACTCTACGTCTCGCCCTACGCGCCCAATCCGCGGCGCGTGCAGATGTTCATCGCCGAAAAGGGGATGTCCAACATCGAGCTGGTATCGCTCAATCTGCAGGAGGGCGAGCATCGGAGTGAGGCGTTCATCGCCAAGAGCCCGCTGTCGCAAATTCCGGTGCTTGAGTTAAACGACGGGCGCTGTCTCACCGAAAGCCGAGCCATCTGCACCTATCTCGAAGCGCTCACGCCCGAGCCCAACCTGATGGGTCGCGACGCGTTCGAGCGCGCGCACATCGAGATGTGGGACAGGCGCATGGAGCTGCTGTTCTCGGTGCCGCTGATGATGTGGGTGCGTCACGGCAACCCGGTGATGGCGGCGATCGAGCGCAACCAGACTGCCGAGGTGGCGAGTTACAATCAGGGCCAGGCGATGCGGATGGCCAAATGGCTGAATTCCGAACTTGCCAGCCGCGCTTGGATCGCTGGCGACCGCTTCACCATCGCTGATATCACTGCCGCTTGCGGTATCGACTTCGCCAAGATGATGCGCTGGCGCCCGGGTGACGACCTTCCGCATCTGAAGCGCTGGCGCGACGCCTTTGGCGAACGCGCCGCCGGTAAGGTCGCGGCCTAAGAGCGCTCGATCCGGGCGTGCTTGCGATGCCTGCGCTCGGCATGCAGTTTTTCGGCGTTGGCCTCGACCTCTTTCAAGATCACATCGAGCTCCTCGTCGGTGAGGTGTTCGATGCCGATGAACCTGTTCTCGGCGTCGCCGCAGCGGATCAACTCGTCCAGCTTGGCCTGGATCGCCGCGCTGTCGCGGTTTTGTGTGCTCTGGATCAGGAACACCATCAGGAAGGTGATGATCGTGGTGGAGGTGTTGATCACCAATTGCCAAGTGTCGCTGAAGCCGAACATTGGGCCGGTGAATGCCCAGATCAGCACCAGGACAACGCAAGCGATGAAAACGATCGGCCGCCCCGTCCATTTGGCGACGGCTGAGGCGAAGCGGGTGAAAGCGCGTGTGGACATGAGCGGAGCATGGTCCGCGTTCGCCCACGCTGCAACGGGGCTCAGGCCCGGTGCGCGTGCAGCTTTGCGCCGATCTCGTCGGCACGGCGCGCCAGTTTCGCGGCGCGGCCCTTGAGCCGCGCCAGCGCGCGGTGCGCGGCTTCCTCGCCGCCGGCCATCTGCGGCGTTGCCTCCACGCGCTCGATCAGCAACAGCACGTCGCGTTCGCGGCCGAGCATGTCGCCCAGCTTTTCGCTTTGGCCGCGACGGCGGGGGCGGCGCGAGGGCCACTCATCGCCAAGCAGCGTCACCGCATAGAGCCGATCCTTCTCGCGTTTGCGCCAATGATGGCGCCGGCCGACGATATCGACGCCGTGGCCACGCCGGCGCGCGCGTCGCGCCCGCCGCGCCACCCGTTCGGCGCCCTTGGCGATTTGGCGGGCCGAGGCTTCCGGCCACACCATGGCCAGCGCCAGCAAGTCCCGCAGGTTCGCGCGCACGCCTTCGATGTCGAGCGGCGCCAAAGCTTCGCGTGCGAGATCGAGTTGGGCGGCGACTGCGTCGAGCGCGGCGGCGGTCTTTTTGCCGGAGCGATCTGCAAGCTCGCGCGCGGTCTCAGCGAGCGCTGCGAGGTCGCGCGCTTGCGCCAGAGTGTGCATCACAGCGCGTGCGGATTGGTTGAACACTTCGGCCAAGCCCGGCGCGCACGCGCGCCCGACGCGCGCCAATGCACGCGCGCGCTTCAAGCGCACGCGACAGCGATGGACGGCTTTTGGCTTTTCCTGCGCGGCGTCGAGCTCGGCCAGTGCGCTTCTGATTTCTTCAGACAATGCGGCGCGTAAATCGAACGCCGCCTTTGGCGAACGCATGATGCAAACCCCTCAGAATGCCCCTTGCGATTTCTACGATCGCCGTGGGCCGATCTTCTTGAGCGTGCCCGAAAAAGCAAGCACTGGGCGTGACACTTGTGTGACAAGGCCGCGCACGAAGATCAGCGACCGCGTTTCGCGCAGAACTTCGCCCTCCGCTTCAACCCAAGCGCCCAATTCGCCGGCGCTCAGGAATTCGCTGTTGCAGGTGAGCGTCACCGCGCGCACGCCCTGCAAGGCATTGTGCGCGATACAGAAAAGCGAGAAATCCGCGAAGCTCATCAACGCCCCGCCATGGATGGCGCCGCTGCCGTTCAGATGGTCTCGGCGCGGTTCGAAGGCGCAGTGGGCGCGCCCGTCTTGGACCTTGAAGCAGAACGGGCCGAGCACCGTTTCGTAAGGGTCGGCGCCCGCGCCCCAGCTCCACCAGCCGGCAAATGGACCGTCCTTGATCTCGTTCGGGCCGCCGAAGGGCGCGGTCTGAGGGGCATTGTCAGGGGTGTCGGCGCCCATAAGGGGTCTCCAAGATGCGCGCCGGTTGCTGGCATGGTAGGGGGATGCCTGCAAGCTTCAGGGTCGTTCATGCGCGTCTTGTTCGTGGTTCTGTCGGCGCTCGCTTTGGCCCAATGCGCCAGTTCCGACGAACCTGATTTCGTCGTCGGCGGCGCGCAGACTGGGTACGTGATCATCGGCGTCGCCGAAGCTGCGCGCTCGGCTGAGCCGGCGTTCTCGCTTCTGTGGCGCAGGCTCGATCCGGCCACCGGCGAGTTCGGCGAGTTTGACGAAGACACCTCTTTCGAAGCGCGCACCAATGCGGGCTCTACGCTGCGAGTGCGTGAAGCGCCGGGCGAGTTCACGTTGGTTGAAATGCCGCCAGGCACCTATGCGCTCGACAGCGTGTTCGCCGAAGTGAACGAGCGGCGCATTTCCTATTTCGCCAATGGCCTCATCGAAGGGCCGCAGCGCCCTGCTTTCGAATTGCGCGCGGGCGAGGCGGTGTATCTTGGGGTCTGGCAAGCGCAATTGGTCGAGAGCGAGGCCTCGGTGGCGATGTGGCGGCTCGATCAAGCCGATCTGCGCGCGGTGTTGGCCGCGGCCGATCCGGTGCGCGGGCAGGTGCGTGTGCGCGAGACTTTCACCGTATCGGCCAGCTGTACGCCGCGCCGGCTCAATTCCCTGACGCAACGCCAAATCTGCTAAAGCTCATTCCGCGAGGAAAGCTTGCGGGCGTCTCGGCCCGACGCCATCGGGCACTGGCACGTCGGTGCCATCGTAGTCGGTGTTCAACACCAGATCCGGCCCTGCGGTGACTTGAATGCGCCGCGCCACGATGACCGTGTAGGCAGAGCGGTCGGCGATGGGCCGCTGCGCGTCGACGTCGAGCACGCCGTCGCGCAGATAGATGGTGCCCAACAAGGTGCGCGCATTGTTGCTGGAGATGCGGAAGTGGCGAAGGTTGAGATCGCCGGTCAGCAGCACACGGTTTGCGAAGAACAGGAACCCCGCCATCGGCCCGTCGCGCGGCGCGGTCAGCTCAATGCGGCTGTTGGCGGTGAGGTTCATCGTCGACAGGTCGCCGACGAAATAGAAGCCGACATTCGTACCGATGAGCGACGCGCCGTTCATGACATTGAGCGGGCCGTTCTTCATCACGTAAACGCCCGCCGACAAATTCACCGTCGCGCCCGGCAGCACGGTGATGCCGCCGCAATAGACGCCCGGCGAAAGATTGCGCCGACCGGTGATCTGCAGTGTCAGCAATGAATTGCAGCCCCCCGAAGCCGGCTCCTGCCGCGCGGCGAGCGGGTCGGGGATCGCGGGGCAATCGGTGACGGGGTCGGGATAGAAATTGCCGCGCGAGCCGTTGTAGCCGCCGGCCGAACAGATCGTGGTGGCGCGCAGTTCGGTGCCGTCGAGCGCGACGACGCCGCGTGGGCTGGTCGAGTTCGACATCACTGCGCAATCGGGTGCGATGATGCGCGCGCGCTGATTGAGAAAGATCGCGCGCTGTTGGCGCTCCTCAAGCGCCAACGCACACAGCGGCGCGCCGCTGGCCAGGCGCGCGACTGACATGGCGCGCGGCGCAAACCCTTCCGGATTGATCAAACCGCCCATGACCGAGGGTATCTGCGCGCGAAGCTCGACCTGAACGCCGGCGCGTTGGGGGAGGATGTTGCTCTCGGTGGAAGCGAGCTGCACGTTAGGATTGAGATTGCGCGTCACGTATTCGCTGACGATCGCGTCGACGGTGGATTCCGACGTCGAGCGCAACGGCAATTCCGCAGCGGCCGCCAAAGCGGCGGCGTCAGCGGCGGCTTGCAGGCCTTCGCGCACCGACCAAGCACGCGCAAAATCGAGGGCAAGCGCGCCCGTGCCGAGCAGAGTCGGCAGCGCGATAGCCGCGATCAGCGCGACGTTGCCGCCGCGCGCGCGCCGAAACGCTAGCAAGTGCCGCGCTAATGCCGCGCCGAACAGCACGAAATCCCCACCGCTTTAAGCGTTTCGAACCGAATGATCTGTATATTCTGAACTTGTGGGCTTAAAGTTCCGGGGTAACGAGATGCTTAACGCGATCGCAACCAAGTCGGCGCGCTGAGCAACGCACGCATGGCTCGCCGCGGCAAACAATCGCTTAATCGAAAGTTGACGCTGATCGTCGTCGCATCGGTGATGGCGGCCGTGTGCGTGATCGCCGTCGCATCGGTGACGCAGGAAGCGCGACGCCATACCGAAGGCAAAGTTGAATACCTGCAGGCGACCGCTGCGGTGTTCGCGTCCGCCACCTCGCACGCCGTCGGCGCCAACGACGCGCGCGCGGCGCTGTTGTCGCTGCGCGGCATCGGCCGGGCGCCCAGCATTCTCTATGCGCGCGTCGAAACCAATGACGGCGTGCGCTTGGCCGAGATTGGCTCCGGCGTGTCGCTCGACAGTGACGCCAATTTCGTCGGCGGCGGGGCCGTGTCGTTCATTGACGCGCTGCGAAGCCGAACGATTCAAGTGTCCGAGCCTATCGTGCAGGGCGGCGAGGAAGTCGGCCGCATCGTGCTGATGGGCGACAATTCGGATCTGTTGCCGCGCATCTTCGCAACTTTGTTGCAGACTCTGCTGGGCGCGCTGGTCGCGCTGTTTGTGGCCGTCATCATTGCCGCACGCATGCAAAATTGGTTTGTGCGCCCGCTGTTGCGGCTGACCGACATCGTCCGGGGCATCTCGCAGTCGCACGATTACGCCGCGCGCGTCGATATCGACAGCGACGATGAGGTGGGCGACCTCTGCAGCGGCTTCAATGTCATGCTGGGCGAGATCAAGGACCGCGAGCGCAAGATCATCGATCTCGCCACCCATGACGCCGAAACCGATTTGCCGAACCGTCTGGCTTTCGAACGCGAACTGGCGGCGCGGATCGCCGGGCCGCGCGCGGCGAATTTGGTGGTGGCCGCGATTGGCGTCGATCGCTTCCAGTACGTGCGCGGCGCCATCGGTTATCACCTCGCCAACGATCTGCTGAGCGAGGTCGGGTCGCGCGCTCTGATGTTCGGAACCATGGCCGCGCGCATTTCCACTGACGTCGTCGCCGTGATCGTCAATGCGCCGAGCCCGGAGGAGGCGCGGGCGTTGGCTGGCGATGTTCTCGCCGAGATCGAAACGCCGATGATGCTCGGGCCGAACCTGCTCGACATCAACGCAACCGTCGGCCTGGCGCGCTTCGGCGTACACGCGGAAGCGCCGCACGCGCTGATCGAACGCGCGTGCATCGCGCTCGACCAAGCCTACGCCGCGAAAGCCAAGATCGCGATGTTCGACAAAGCCGCCTATGACGAAACCGCAGACAATCTGTCGCTGATGACCGACATGATGCGCGCACTCGACAACGGTGAGATGTCAATCCACCTGCAGCCGAAGTATGATATCCGCAAAGGCGCGATCACGGCCGCGGAAGTGTTGGCGCGCTGGCGCCATCCGACGCGCGGCATGGTGCGTCCGGATCTGTTTGTTGGCATGGCCGAGCAGACCGGGTCGATCGCGCCGCTGACGCGCTGGGTGCTGCGCGCGGCGATCGAGTCGCAAGCGCGACTCGACGCGGCGGGGCTGAAGCTTTCGCTGGCGGTGAACCTGTCCGGTGGTCTGGTCGGCGACGCGGAATTCATTGCTGACGCGCTGCAGCTGCTGGAAGGCGCTGCTGGCAAGATCTATCTTGAGATCACCGAAACCGCGACGATGGACAACCAGGATTTAGCGTTGCGGCACATTGAGGCGCTGGTCGCTGCTGGCGCCAGCATCTCGATTGACGATTACGGGCAGGGGCTGTCGTCGCTGGCGTACCTTAAGCGTATTCCGGCGCAGGAATTGAAGATCGACAAAGCCTTCGTGCAATCGCTCGGCGAACAATCGCGCGACGCGCTGCTGGTGAAGTCCACCATCGATTTGGCCCACTCGCTCGGGATGCAAGTCACCGCCGAAGGCGTTGAGGACGAGCCAACCTTCGCCGCGTTGGCGACGATGGGCTGCGACCACATCCAGGGCTATCTGATTGGCAAACCGATGACGGAAGCCAATTTCGTGAAGCTGATGAGCGACGTCGCCGATGCGCCGGCGCGCGCCGTGTCGGCGGGCTGAGCGCTCACTTCAAGTGCGCGTCGAGGAAATCCAGGAACACACGCCAATCCTCACTGGTGACGCCGTGCAGGCCGTTGCGCGTGTAATAGGCCAAATGCGCGTCCAAATTGGGCGCGCGCATCTGATCTTGCGCCAAGCCCTCAACATCGTAGAGCGCGAACGCGGGGCTTGCCGCCTGTGCGGATTGCCAGGCGCCGTGCGGATCGGCCCAGGCGTCGCGGGCGCCGTTGCCCAGCAGCACCGGCGTGGGCGCGATCAGCGCGAGCAATTGATGTTGATCCAGCGCTGGCGAAGGCGGGGCATTCGCAAATGGCGCAGGAAACCAGTGCGGAAACGCCTCCATCATTTCGGCGATGCTTTCGCCTTCGGCGCTGCTTGAGAGCGAAGCGCCGCCGCGCCCGGATTGGTGGGCGATGATCGCCGCGAAGCGGTGATCAAGCGCGCCTGCGTAGAGCGCGGATTTGCCATTGCGCGAATGACCCCAAATCGCGATCCGCGCCGGATCGATGCGTGGATCGGCGGCGAGCACGTCGTAGGCCTGCGAATAGAGCCACGCCCATGCCGCTAATGCGCCTGCTTGGCCCGCCTGCGCGCCGTAGAGCTTGGTCATACCCTCGACCGCGCTTGATGCGGTGTCGGCCACAACGTCGCCGGCATAGAACATCGCAACACCGTAGCCCCGCGCGAGAATGTCGGCGTAAGGCGGCACGCTGATGTGGCGGCCGAACGGAATCTCGATCAGCGGCTGCACCCATTGTGCATCGCACGCCCACAACACTTCGGTCAGCGGCCCCGCAATCTGGTCGGGCGCGTCGCGGAAGGCGGCGCGGTTGCCGCAAAAGTTTTGCATCACAATGATTGGCGTGCGCGCATTTGCGCCGCGCGGCAGCACGACCACCATGTTGAAATGGCCCGGCGTGTCGTCATTGCCGACGGCGACACTCCATTGCTCGACGGTGGCGATGGCGTCGAGGCGCGCGTAGCCGATGGTGTCGCGCGTCAACACGCGGGCGGGCGCGGCGTCTGCCGGGTAGGGGCCGTACACGTTCGATCCAAACATGGCCCGCAGCAACGGCGCGCGGCGGGCTTCCCACTCAGCGCGCGTCGTCACCGCCGGATCGTCGCCTAACGCACCGAGCAGCGGAGGCGGCGCGGCGGGGCCGAGCGCGGGATCGAGCGCGACCCGCGGCAGCATGGTGGTGACGCATCCCGCAAGCGCGAGGCTGACCACGCCCACAAAGCCCAGCGCCCAAAGCCGCCATTTCCGCATGTCGTCCCCCAGGATTGCCGCAAGCCTCGCTGTCCGCGCGCGTGCTGTCGAGCGCGATTTGAGCCGCGCTGGCTCTCCGATATGAGGAAGCGCGATGGCCACGGCTCTGAACACGCTTGTGAAGGATATACGCGGCTGCCGTGTCTGCGCCGCGCATCTGGAGCCGCGCCCGGTGATCTGGGTTCACCCGCACGCGCGCATTCTGATCGCCGGACAGGCGCCGGGCCGGATCGTGCACGAAACCGGTATTCCGTGGAACGACCGCTCGGGTGATCGGCTGCGCGACTGGATGGGGCTCGATCGCGAAACGTTCTACGAGCGGCGCAACATCGCCGTAGCGGCGATGGGATTTTGTTTTCCGGGCACGGTGAAAGGCGCGGATTTGCCGCCGCGCAAGGAATGTGCGCCGTTGTGGCGGCCGCGATTGCTGCCGTTGCTGAAAAACCTACAGCTCACGCTGCTGGTCGGGGCGTACGCGCACCGCTATCATCTTGGTTCGGCGGCGAGGCGGACGCTGGGGGAAACGGTGCGCGACTGGCGCACCTATCCCGACGATGTGCTGCCTTTGCCCCATCCATCTTGGCGGAATACGGCATGGCTGAAGCGCAATCCCTGGTTCGAGGCGGAGTTGGTTCCCGAATTGCGGCGGCGTGTTTCCTTAGCCTTGCGCTGAGCCTGCTCGGCGCGTGCATCCCCACTGTACAGCGCGCGGGCTCGCCGGTGGCGAATTACGAAGGGCCGCGCTTCGATGTCGCCAACAACAAGTTTCATTCGTTCGACGGCGCCGAGCTTGGCCTAAGCGCGTGGTTGCCGGCAGACGGCGTCGAGCCAAGTGCGGTCATTATCGGCCTGCATGGCATGAACGATTACGGCGAAGCGTTTTATCTGGCTGGTCCGTGGTTTGCCGAACGCGGCATCGCCACGTTCGCATACGATGCGCGTGGCTTTGGGCGCTCTCCCTCGCGCGGCGTGTGGGGCGGTGAGCGGCTGATGACGGAAGATGTGCGCACTGCCGTGCGCGTGGCTCGGCGCGCATATCCCAACGCGAAAATCGCTGTGGTTGGCGATTCCATGGGGGCGGCGACCGCGATCGCGACGTTCGGCGCCCAGGGTGCGCCAGAGATCGATCGCTTGGTCTTGGTGGCGCCGGCAGTATGGGGGTGGTCTACCTTGCCCGAGCATTATGCGCTGACGCTTTGGCTGGGCGCGCACACCTTTCCCTATCGCCCAGTGTCGCCGCCGCGGGTCGTTACACGTCGCATCGTCGCCTCCGACAACACCGCCATGCTGCGTCGCATCGGCCGCGATCGGAACATGATTTTCCGCACGCGCATCGATGCCCTCTACGGCCTAGTCGGCCTGATGGAGCGGGCCTCGCAACGCTCCGGCAATCTCAACGGCGATGTCGCGTTCTTCTACGGCGCGCATGATCAGATCATTCCGCGCGCCTCGGCCGTGCGCGCGGCGCGGCGTTTGCCGGCCAGCGCGCGGACGGCGGTGTATGAGAATGGCTACCACATGCTGCTGCGCGATCTGCAGGCCGAGGTGGTCTATGCCGACATCCTGGCCTTCCTGCAGGATGCCGACGCGCCGTTTCCATCGGCCGCGCCGGCGCTGATTGGCGCGCAAAATCAGTCCGCAAACGCAACAACCCAAGCGAATCGTTAACGAGCCTGGCCGTAGGCTGGCGCCACCATGGCGGCCGGATTGAATGCCCTGTTCGACAAGCGGCGGCTCGCGCTGACACGCGCACGGCTGCGCGCGTGGTGGGAAGGCGTCGATTTCGACGAAGCGGGCGCGCTTGCCGCGCTCGATGCGGAAACCGCCAACAGCAACGAACCCGGCGGCGCCGACGACGCGCTGTTTGACGAACCCGAATTCGAACTGCCCGCGCGCCTCACCGCGCTCAGCCTGATCTGGGGCCAAGGCCGCGTGCGCCCCGGTGACGATGCGGTCGATGGGCTCGAACTCGCGCGCATTGGCATCGCGCCCGATGGCGCGCTCGCATTCCTTGGGCCGGGGCTGGCCGCGCCGGTGATCGCGCTGGCCGCGGTGCATCCGGGCAAGATCGACGTGTTCGAGTGGCGCGAAGAAACCATCGACGCGCTGAGGCATGGCGTGCGCAAGGCTAAACTCGAAGACCGCGTCAACGTCACCCGCATCGATCTGGAAGCGCATGTTTGGCAAGCCGCGCAATATGACGGCCTGCTGAGCGTCGACGATTTCGCCTATGTCGGCTTCCCGCCGCATCTCGCCCACCAGCTGATCAAGTGCTTGAAGCCGGGCGCATGCGCTGTAGTGGAGGCCTATGTGGGCCTACGCTCGCCGGATTTGGCGACGGCGTTCGCGTCATCATTCGCCGAGCCGCAAATCCGCGCGCATGGCGATGTGCTGCAATATCTGACCGATGTGGGTTTCGCGCTGGAGGGCGACGAAGACCTCACCGAAGAATTCCTCGATCTCGCCCGGCAAGGCTTCAAGCGTTTGGCCGAAGCGCTGGCGCTTGCGGCGAAGCTCGATGTCGCGACGGCGCGGGAGTTGGCGTGGGAAGCAGAAGCTTGGCGCATGCGCTTGAAGCTGTTGGCGCAGCGCCGGCTTGAGCGGCGCCGCCTAATCTTGCGCCGCCCCGCCGAAGGGCCTGACGCAATCGTGCCGCCGACTGCCGAGCCAGTTCAGGCCGAAAACGCGAACACGCCGGAAGCCTGAAGCGCAACGTCGACGCGTTCGCCCAGCTGATCGCGTGGCGAAACCAAAGCGCGCCAAACGATTCCTTGCGCTTCGACCCGCACCAGATCCTGCGCGCCATTAGGTCTGCGATCGAGCACGCGCGCGCCGGCGCCGGGGTGCAAACTCACCGCCTCAATTCGCGCCACGGCATCAGCGGTAGCGCCATCACTAAGGCCGGCGGCGTCGACAGCGCCGAATGGCGTGGCGATGCGTCCATCGCTGACGGCGCCTCGGAACACATTGATCGGTCCGAGCGCCGCCGCCGCATCGAGAGAGGCGGGGTGATCGTAGGCCGTGCGCGGGCTCGCTTCCTGCAGCAATTTCCCAGCTTTCAGAATTGCGAGCCGATCCGACACCAGCAACGCTTCTTCCGCGTCATGGGTGACGAAAATCGCCGTCGTGCCGGCTGTGCGCAGCGCATCCAAGGTCACGTCGCGCAGTTCACCGCGCAGCACGGGATCCAGTCCGGAGAAGGGCTCGTCGAGCAACACGGCGCGCGGCTTCGGCGCCATCGCCCGCGCCAGTGCGATACGTTGCTGTTCGCCGCCGGAAAGTTCGTGGGGAAACGCTTTGGCGCGATGGCCAAGGCCCACGCGCACGAGCCACGCGAGTGCTGCATCCTCGCGCACGTCGCGCGGAATGTGATCGAGCCCAAACATCACGTTGCCGATCGCCGTCAAATGCGGAAACAGCGCGTAATCCTGAAACACCATGCCGATGCGGCGATGTTCAGGCGCCAGCGTTCGGCCGGGCGCCGAGGCGATGTCGTCACCCAAACGAATTTCGCCTGCATCAACCGGCTCGAGCCCGGCGATCAGGCGCAGGATCGTCGACTTTCCGGACCCTGATTGCCCGAGCAAGGCCAGCACCTGTCCCGACGGCGCGGTCAGCGACACATCGTTCAAGGCCGCGGCCGCGCCATAGAGGCGGCTCACATTGGTGAGCGTGATTGTGCAGGCGTTGCTCATCGTGTCCCTGCACGCGCACGGGCGATGCCGCGCGTCAAGATCAAGATGGGTGCAAGCCCCGCGACGAAGATCATCAAAGCGGGTGCGGCGGCCTGCAGCAGGCGTTCATCGGAGGCGTAGGCGTAGGCCTTCACGGCGAGCGTGTCGAAATTGAACGGGCGGAGCACGAGCGTGGCCGGGAGCTCTTTGAGGATCTCGACAAACAAGATCAGTCCCGCCGCCGCCAAGCTGGGCGCGGCAATCGGCAGATCGACGCGCAGCAGTCGTTTCAATGGGTTGGCACCGAGCGTGCGTGCCGATGCGTCGAGATTTTTCGACAAGCGCGCGAGGCCCGCGTCGATCGGTTGCGCGCCAGCGGCGGTGAAGCGGGCGGCGTAGGTCCAGAACAAGGCGGTGAGCGCGAGCGCTGCGCCAAGTCCGCCGACCCATCCCATCTCGCGCGCAAAGCCGAACAAGCTGAGTGCGCCAAGCGCGATCACCGCGCCGGGCGCGGCGTAGCCCATGCCGGCTGCGAACAGCGCGCCCTTTCCAAGCGTACCCGCCCGGCGCGCCGCCGAAGCGATTGCCAAAGCGAGCGTCAAAGTGACGAGCGCGCCGCCGCCTGCGAGCAGCAGGGAATTCAGAAGAGGCGATCCGAGGTCGCTGACATTCGCGTCGATGATGGCCAGGCGCAGCAGCCACGCCAGCGGCAGCCCGGCGCCGAACACAATCAACGCCGTGCAAAATGCAGCAGCGCCATAGCCTGCAAGCGGCGCCAAAGTGTAGCGCGGCAGTGCGCGCCAGCGGTTGGAGCCGCCAGCGAAGCTGGCGCGGCCGCGCGCGCGGCGCTCCACCGCGAGAAACACAAGCGCTGCGATCAACAGTACGGCTGAGATTTGCAGCGCGGCATGTGGGTTGGCGTACGCGTACCAGGCGCGGAAGATCGCGGTGGAGAGCGTGGTGATCCCGAAATGCTGCGCTGCGCCGTAATCGGCGGCGATCTCCATCAGAACCAGCGCCGCCCCCGCGACGACGCCCGGGCGCGCAAGCGGTGCAGCGACGCGCCAAAACAATGCAATCGGCGAAGCGCCTAAAGTGCGCGCGGCTTCCAGTGCGCATGCCGATTGGCTGGCGAACGCGGCGCGCGCGGAGAGATAGACGTACGGATAGAGCCCCATTGCGTATATGAACGCGACGCCCCAAAGCCCCGAGACCGGGATCGGGCTGACCCCGCCCGCCCAGGTGAAGCTCGCATAGGCATAGGCCAGCACGTACGATGGCGCCGCGAGCGGCAGCACCAGCAGCCACTCGAAAGCGCGGCGTCCGGGAAACTCACACAGGCTGACAAGCCACGCCGCCGCCGCGCCCAACGCGATGGCCGCGCCGCCGCCAAGCAACATGAGCGCGAGCGTTCCAAAGGCGCCGTCGCGCAGCAACGCGCCGCTGACAGCTTGGCTCTCGTTCGGCGTCAGCGCGAAGCCGACGACGGCGATCGCGGGCGCCGCGCAAATCAGAGTGGCCGCCGCCGCTGCAAGCGCGACGCCGTCAAAGCCGCGAAAGCGGGCCGCGCTTAGCGCCATCCCACCGCTTCGAAGATCGCCGCCGCTTCGGCTTGATGGCGTCCAAGCGCGGAGAGCGGAATATCTTCTTCCTTGAACGTGCCGAGTGCAGCGAGCGCCGGCGCCGGTGTGATCGATGGGCGGATTGGGAACTCGATGTTCAACGGCGCCAACGTGTTCTGGCCCGCGTCGCTGACGAGATATTCCAGCAATTGCACCGCGCGATCCTTGCGCTTGGCATAGGCCGAAACGCCGCCGCCGGAGATGTTCACGTGCGTGCCCGATCCCGCTTGATCGGGGAACGAGATCGCCAGCTTGTCAGCGATCGCGCGCTGTTCGGGATCTTCCGAGGTCATCATGCGCAGCAGATAATAATGGTTGGAGATGCACACTTGCGCTTCGCCGGCCGCCACCGCCTTCAGCTGATCGGTGTCGGCGCCTTGCGGGTCGCGCGCGAAATTGGCGCGCACGCCCGCAGCCCACGCGCGGGCGTTCTCCGCGCCGAGGCGCTCGATGCGTGAAGATAGCAGCGAAAGATTGTACACCGCCGTCGACGAGCGCGAGAGCACTTGTCCGCGGAACCGCGCGTCAGCCAGATTGTCCATCGACGCGACTTCAGCAGGTTGCACGGCGTCCTTGCGATAGACGATCACACGCGCACGCTTCGAGAAGCCCCACCAATTGCCGTCGGCATCGTGCAGGCGCGCGGGAACGTTGCTTGAGAGCGCTTCGGTGACGACAGGCTGCAGCAGACCCGCGTCCTGAACGCGCCAGAGATTGCCGGCGTCCGCGGCGACGATGAGATCGGCTTCGGTGGCGTCGCCTTCCGCGCGCAGACGCTCCAGCAATTGTTCGCCTGAAGCCGGCAGCACGCGCACGTCGACGCCCGTGGCTTGGGTGAACGCCGCATAGATCGCGCGGTCGGAATCATAGTGGCGGGCGGAATAGACGTTCACGAAATTGGCCGAGGGGGCCGCGGGCGGGGTGCAGGCGGCCAAAGCGGCGGCGGAGGCCCCGAGCGTGAAGGTGCGGCGGCTGAGCGTCATGGGAAGCGAAACCTCGGATGTTGCGAACGGTTCGCATTTGCGCCGGGCGGGGGCTGAAGGTCAAGCGGCGGCGCGCTTGACGCGCAAAGGGTCGCAGCTATGTTCGCCGCCCTTCGGACCCCACCACTGATTTGGCTGGGTTCGGGCGCGTAGCTCAGCGGGAGAGCACTCCCTTCACACGGGAGGGGTCACAGGTTCAATCCCTGTCGCGCCCACCATCCTTTTCCAACGCCTCGGGTCAGTTCGCGCAACGCAAAGTCAGCGTTTGCGCGCTCCGTGACGAGGTCATGGATGAGCAGCGCGACAGCGCCTCGCGTCCCAGAAAGATCGCTGGCTGGGAGAGGGCTGGCCCCGCCGCTGTGACGACGATGGCATCCTCCTCAATCGCACCTAGGAGCGGCGAGTTCACGCGCGCGAGCGTCGTGCCGAGCGTCAGGCCTTCGACGCGAAGGTCGGTGCGCACGGGTTGCATCGCCGTGGTGAGTCCGAGGATCGCCGTCGCTTCAACCAAACCACCGTTGGCCTGCAATTGGCCCGCTCCATCCAGCACGTCGGAGGCGCGGCGGTTGATCACGGTTGCGCCGCGCTGAAGGTGAAAGCCGATGATGTAATCCCGCCCGCCGATCTGTGAACGCGTGCGCCAGGACCCTGGGGCGAGCGTCGGGAGCACGACGCTGCGTTCTGCTGACGCTGCCTCGGCAAGTATAATGGTCACGGTTTCATAGGGCAGGGTGTCGATGCCGATCACGCCATCGGCGCGGCTGGAAACGGGGACGCCAAAGATGCCGACCACGGCTCGTACTTCATTGCCGTCTGCAAGCGTGATCGAAGGCCGCGCGATGCGTCCGACCAACATGGCGTCGCTGCCGTCGACGCCGACCCGCATGCGCCCAAACATCGCCGGCGTCAGCCCGAGCCGGCGCGCGAAGGCCGAGTTCATCATAACGACGCCATCGGCAGATTGCGTATCTACCTCCAGGTTCACCGGTGCGCCGTTGATCTGCACCCGGACGATGGGAACGGGGTCCGCACGAAGCGTGAGATCGGTTTGTGCTGCGGCGCGGTTTGGCCAGGCGCACAGGCAAAATGCGCTCAGAGCGGCGGCCAGCATCGCGATACGAAACATTCTTGCTCCTCGGAAATTGGGCGCGTTTGAGAAGCGTAGCATTGCCGGCGCTTGAGGTGGAGGGTCGTTCACGACAGCGACGGCGCCTGGGCCGGACGAATTCGATCGATGAATGCGAGCACGATGGCCACGACGGTCAACGGCGCGAGCGCGAGCGCGCCGCCGTAACTGATGAGGATCGGTCCACCCATGCCGGCGAGCCACAACAGCGCGAGTGATCCCACAGTGTTGGTGGCGGCGTGTGCGAGGCTGTTGCACCAGATGCTGCCGCTTCGGCGATAGAACCAGCCGAATACGTAAGACGCCAACACCGTGAACACCGTGAAGAGCGCCGCACCGATGATGGGCTGATCGGGATAATTGTAGCCGCGGAAAATCAGCGGGTAGTGCCACACCGCCCAGATCAATCCTGTGGCCAGCGCTGAAGCAAACGGTGCGTTGGGATAGAGTTTGCGTTGCAGAAAGCCGCGCCAGCCGAACTCTTCGCCGAACAGAATGGGCGTGGTGATAAGGGCGGCCAACATTACTTGCGGCACGATCAAAAGCCCAAGGCCTTCCATGCCGCTCAAGTCGCGCCCAACCGACTGCGCGGCGATCGCCTGAGCGAGTGTGAAGTCGGGCGCGCCAAGGCCCAACATCATGCCGGAGGCGGCGATGCCGGCGACCACCACCAACGGCAGCAGCCACGCGAGCAGGTAGAGCGGCCAGCGGGCGGCGAGCCGAAGTTTGAGATCGTCGAAGCCTTCGCGCGTGATCCATTTGCGCACGATGAACGTCGCCAGCGCCGGGCAGCATGCGCCTGGCACGAGGAAAAGCTGCATTTGCCAACTGAGGACGTCGAGCCCCGAGGCGATAGCGATCTCCCACGTGATCCAGGCGGGTAGAAAACTGATGGCGAGAAACCAGACGATCGCTTTCAAGGCTGTCTCCAATAATGAGTGAGCGCTCCCTCAATAACAGAATGAACGGTGGGCGCAACTCCTAATGAGCGCTCGCTCAGTGAATTGTTGGCGCGGATGAATTAGAGTCGGGCCATGGAAGCCCCAAAGCGACCCGCAGCCCCGCCCCAACGGCGCCGACGCGAAGATCCTTCGGTTCGGAAGGCGCAAATCTTGAGCGCGGCGCGAACGTGCTTCGCCGGCTCCGGATTTAAGGCGACGACCGTGGACGACATCGCGGGCGAAGCGGGGGTGAGCGTTGGGCTCCTCTATCGGATTTTCGGATCGAAGACGGCGATCGTGGAGGCGATCATTCTGGAGCACGTCGAAGCGCAGATTGCCGAAGCCTTTGAGATCATTTCGACGAGCCCAAAATCCGGAATCGACCGGGCAAAAATTCTCCGCAGTTTCGAAGGCGCATCGCTCGACCTTCAACAGCTTGCACTCACGTTCGAAATGGCCGCAGAGGCATGCCGAAACCAAGCGCTGCGGGAATTCATGCAAAGCCGGCGCGCCGAACTGCACGCGAAGCTAATGCAGCGCCTGGTGGAGAGCGGCGTCGATGCGAAAACGGCCGAGCAGCGGTTCGCCGAGCTTGATCTCGTTGGCGCCATCGGCTCCGGCGCGGTGATCCAAGGTCTGTCCTCTTCAGAGATGTCAGTCGGACAAACTGTGAGATCGGTGTTCGAGGCCATCGAACGCGGGACGCGCCGGCCATCTGAAAATTGAGGCATAGCGCCTCTTGACGAACAAATAGCTCGTCAGCTATACGTCAACCCATAGCCAACCAGGTATGGGTTGCCGATGTCCAAGACCCACGACGAATTGTTCCGAACCCTCGCCGATCCCACACGGCGGGCGCTGTTCGAGCGGCTGTGCCGCGAGGGCGAAACGACGGTCGGCGCGCTGACAGCGCGGGCCGGCGTGTCGCAGCCGGTGGTGTCGCGGCATCTCGGCGTGCTGAAGCAGGCGGGCCTGGTGCGCGATCGTCAGGACGGGCGCCACATTCATTACAGCGCGCAAGTGAGCGCGCTGGCGCCGTTGATCGATTGGACGAGCCAAATGGCGGGTTTCTGGGAAAGCCGCTTCGATGCCCTCGAAGATCTGTTGAAGAGGATGGACCAATGACGACCGAAACGCGCTCCGTGGTGATCGAACGCGAGATTGCCCACGCGCCGGAGAAATTGTGGCGCGCGCTCACGCAATCGCACCTGATCGCCGAATGGCTGATGCGCAACGATTTCGCGCCGTCGGTGGGGCATCGCTTTCATCTGACGGGGGATTGGGGCGGTGTGCTTGATTGTGAAGTGCTCGCCGTCGAGCCGCACGAGACGCTGTCTTACACTTGGAATTTCAAACACGAGGATCCTGCCTACGATTTGCGAAGCGTGGTGACGTTCGCGCTGACGCCAACGCAGAGCGGCACGCTGCTGCGGATGGAGCAATCGGGGTTCCGTCCAAACCAGAAGCAAGCGCTTGGCGGCGCCTTCGCCGGCTGGACGCAATTTTTCGACAAGCTGGATCAGCTTTTGGCGCGGAGTGAATCATGAACCAGGGAATTCGTCAGTTTCACCGCTGGACGTCGATCGCGTTCACGCTGAGCGTTGTCGTCACCTTCATCGCGTTGCAGCAGAAGGATCCGATTGTCTGGGTGTCGTATGTGCCGCTGATCCCGTTGGCGTTGCTGACACTGACCGGCCTCTACATGTTCGCGCTGCCCTATTTCGCCAAAGCGCGCCGCGGCTGACGATGGCGAAGAAGGCGAGCAAAGCGTCCACGCCGAAGCTGTTGTCCGGCGGAAATCCGCAGATCGCCAAAGGTTACGGCGAGGGGCCGGTCAAGGCGTACATCGCGGCGATGCCAGGGTGGAAACGCGCTCTGGGTAAGCGGCTCGATGCGTTGATTACGGAGGCGGTTCCGGGTGTTCGCAAGGCGGTGAAATACAATTCGCCGATGTACGGGGTCGAAGAGGGCCTGTGGGTGCTGAGCTTTCACGTATTTACGCGTTACGTGAAAGTGGCGTTCTTCCGCGGCGCGCGAATGAGACCGCAACCGCCGGGCGCATCGAAACAAAAAGACGTGCGCTACCTCGATATCCACGAAGACGACGCGCTCGACGAAAAGCAATTCGTCGCTTGGGTGAAGCAAGCCAGCAAACTGCCTGGCGAAAAATTGTGAGGCGTTATGCAGAAAGCCAAAACCGTGACGTCGCGCAAAGCCGCCGCACCGAAAGCAGGCGCTGCCGCATCAAAGCTCATTGACGCCAAGATCGCCGCGCTGGGCGATTGGCGTGGCAAGACGTTGGCCAAGGTGCGCGCGCTGATCAAGGCGGCCGCGCCCAAGGTGGAGGAGACGGTGAAGTGGGGTGGCGTGCCGGTATGGGAGCAAGCCGGCATCATCTGCACGGGCGAGACCTACAAGGACAAAGTGAAGCTCACCTTCGCCAAGGGCGCGGCCTTGGACGACCCAAGCGGCCTGTTCAATTCCAGTCTCGACGGCAACGCGCGACGGGCGCTAGATATTTTCGAGGGCGACAAGCTCAATGAGACCGCATTCAAGGCGCTTGTCCGCGAAGCGGCTGCCTTGAATGCGGAGAAGCCGGCGAAGAAGGCGAAGAGGTAAGCGCCTAGCGCGTTCGACTCGCGGAAAATTGAGCCCCGCGAATTTGACGTCGAACATTGCGAGATTGCAGGCGCGTCGCCGCCGCGATGTGGGGCATTGCGCGACTTCCCATGTGTTCACATGCACTTGCGTGCGCCGCGCGCGATTTGGCGCGCGCGCCAAACCTTTCCGCACGATGGCGGAAATGAGGCGGCGTCATCACGACGTTGTCGAAGTGTCGCGCCCTCGCCATATGGCCGCCTCTGTCACGTGGAAGATGGCTAACGCGAGAGACGTCAGTGGGGCTGACGCAAAGTGCGGGGCGAAAGTCCGCGCGCAAAACGGTCGTCGGAATTGGAACCGGCGAACGCAACTGAGGTGACCTGGATGGATCACGATTTCTGCAATGCCGATGGCGCCCGCCGTCTCAAGCAGCGGATCGAGGAATATTGGCGCGAGCGCGGCTACAATGTCGACGTAAAGCTCGTTGAGGCGGGTTTTGTGCCGGCGATGCGCTCGGCGCGCTGCGATGTTCGCAGCGACATGGTCAATGGTTTCCCGTCGCGGCGCGAGGAGGATGACGACGTCCGCACGCGCCCTAAATCGCGCGGCCTCTTGCGGGTCGCGTAAAACGAAAACGGCTAACGTGTCGCCGCGAGAAGGCGGCGGCACGTGGCCGGCAGCTCGGAGAACCGATCGAGCAAAGCATCCGCGCCCAAGCGATCGACATCGCCGTCGCAATAGCCGAACCGAACGATCGCCACCGGCGCTCCGGCGCCGCGCGCGGACGCAACGTCCGCCGCGGTGTCGCCCACCATCACCGACCGGCGCACCACGCCGCCCGCGCGCGTCACCGCGGCGCGGAAATGATCGGGATGAGGTTTGCGGTGCTCGACCGCATCGGCGCCGACGATCGACGAGAAACGTCCGGCAAGATCGAGCGCTTCCAGCAATTGCTGCGAGAGATCTGTGCGCTTGTTGGTGCACACGGAGAGTTTTGCGCCAGTCGCCGCCAGCGCATCAAGCGCGGCTTCGACGCCGGGAAACGGCCGCGAGCCGCCGGCGATGTCGGCGCGATAATATTCGACGAACGCCTTTGTCAGCTGATCGAGCCGCTCGGCGGAGAATTGGACGTTGTTCAGCGCCGCCGCCCGCTCGATCAGCACGCGCGCGCCTTGGCCGACCATGCGGCGGACGGCGTTGAGTTGGGCATGCGGCAGGCCTTCGAGATCGAGGGTTTCGTTGAGGGCGCGCACCAAATCGGGGGCGGTGTCCACCAAAGTGCCGTCGAGATCGAAAACGATTGTCGCATCGGCGAATTCGCCGCTGGTCATCTTGAGCCTCGGATTGAGAAAATCGCCCGCTCCATCGCGTGCGACCAGGCTTTGGGCTAAGACCAAGCACGGATTCGGACAAGCACGACGAGCAGGATAGACCTTATGGGCCGAGCGCGCGCGGCGATCATTTTGGCGGCGGGTCAGGGCACGCGGATGAAATCCGACCTGCCGAAGGTCCTGCACGCCATGGGCGGCCGGCCGCTTTTGGACTGGGGCATCGCGCTTTCGGCAAGCCTCGGTTGCGCGCGGACAGTGGTGGTGACGGCGGCGAAGGCGGAAGCGGTGCAGGCGCGGGTGCGCACGGCTTTGGGCGACGGCAGCGTGGCCGTGCAGGATCCGCCGCGTGGAACTGGCCACGCGGCGCGGGCGGCGGAAACGGCTTTGGCCGCGTTCGATGGTGATGCGGCGGTGTGGTTTGTCGATACGCCGCTGATCCCATCGGAGACGATGGAGAAAATGTTCGCCGCACGCGATGGCGGCGCGGCAGTTGTGATGCTTGGCTTCGAAGCGAAGGATCCGACCGGCTATGGGCGCATCATTCGCGACGCGGACGACAATTTCGTGCGCAACGTCGAGCACAAGGATGCGAGCGCCGAAGAGCGCAAGGTTACGCTCTGCAATGCTGGCGCGTTGGTGGCCGACAAGAAGATCTTGTTCCAGCTGATTTCGATGCTGACCGACAACAACGCGCAGAAGGAATTCTACCTCACCGACGTGCCGGGCCTGGCGCGCTCGTCGGGCATGAAGGTGGCGGTGGTGATCGCTGATGAGAGCGAAGTGCTCGGCGTCAATTCGCGCGCGCAATTGGCGGACGCGGAAGCGGCGTTTCAAAAACGGGCGCGGTTGGCGGCGCTGGAAGCCGGCGTGACGATGATCGATCCGAACACCGTCTATCTTTCGTATGACACCGAGATCGCGCCGGATGCGATCATTGAGCCGAACGTGTTTTTCGGTCCGGGCGTCAAGATTGGTCGCGGTGCGCGGATTAAGGCGTTTTCGCATTTGGAAGGCGCGATCGTGGGCGAGCGGGCAAATGTTGGCCCCTCAGCGCGGTTGCGGCCTGGAACGAAACTGGCGGCTGGCGTGAAGATCGGCAATTTTGTCGAGATAAAAAATGCGAGCTTCGCCGAGAACGCGCAGGCGAGCCATCTGACCTATGTGGGCGACGCCGAAGTGGGCGCGCGCGCGAATATCGGCTGCGGCACCATTACCTGCAATTACGATGGCTACGACAAATACAAGACGATCATCGGCGAGGATGCGTTCATCGGCTCGGATACCGCGCTTGTCGCGCCGGTGACAGTGGGCGCACGGGCGATGACGGGGTCGGGCTCGGTGATCACCAAGAATGTGCCCGATGACGCGCTGGCGGTGGCGCGCGGCAAGCAGATGAACGTCGACAATTGGGCCAAGAGATTCCGCGAGAAGAAGCTGGCCGAACGCGCCGCGCGCGGCGGCAAGCGCAAGGAAGTCGAATGAGCGACGATCTCGCCAAGGTCAACGCGGCCGCGGAAGCGTTGAAGTACGTGAAAGACGGCATGGTGCTGGGCCTGGGGACGGGCTCGACGTCGGCCCATTTCGTGCGCCTGCTCGGCGAACGCGTTCGCCAAGGATTGCGGGTGAAGGGCGTGCCGACGTCGGAAGCGACGCGGGTGCTGGCCGACCAAGTGGGCGTGCCGCTGATCGACATCGGCCAAGTGACGAAGCTCGATCTCGATATCGATGGCGCTGACGAACTTGATCCGCAGTTTCGGTTGATCAAGGGCGGCGGCGGCGCGTTGTTGCGTGAGAAGATCGTGGCGGCCGCGAGCGCGCGGATGATCGTGATTGCCGACGTGAGCAAGGCCGTTGAGGCTTTAGGTGCGTTTCCGCTGCCGGTTGAGGTGGTGCGATTCGGCTTTTCGCTGACGGCCGAGCGCATTGCCGCAGCGTTGCGCGAAAGCGGCTGCGCAGGCGCGGACGTGGCGTTGCGGGTGAGCGGCAAGGCCAACGAGCCGGTGATCACCGATGGCGGCAATTACATTATCGACGCGCATGCCAAACGCATTGCCGATCCCGAGCGGCTCGGCGTCGCGCTCAGCGACATCGCCGGCGTCGTCGAGCACGGGCTGTTTCTGGGCCTGGCGAAGGTGGTGATCCTTGGCAAAGCCAAGGGCGTTGAGGTGCGAACGCTTTAGGCGGCGCCCTCGCGTTAGCGCGCCTTCGCTTTTTTCGCGGCGGCCTTCTTGGCTTTTTCCGGCTCGCATTTCGGGCAGCGGCAGATGTCTTTCAGGTACTGATCGAAATAGGCCTTGCCGTAATCGTAGTTCAGCTCTTCGCCCGGTTTGATGCGACGACGCGTGTGGATGTAGACGCGGCCTTTATGGATATTGGGCTCGCAGTTCGGGCGGCACGAATGATTGATGTAGCGCGCGGTGTTCCAACGCGGCGCGCCATCGATGGTTTTGCGGGCGCTGATTTCGAACAGGTATTTGCTGCGGCTTTTTTCTTCTTCTTCGGCGCTGATTGGGCGGCCGACATATTCGATGACGCAGGCGCCCTTGGCGATCTCTTCATCGGCGTAGAGCCCGAGCCCGGTCTTTGACCGTTTCACGATCAGGTTGAAATCACCGGGTGTGTAGCTCTTACGCGTGGCCATGGATGTTCTGTCCCATCTGTCGTGGGCGCTGGCCGAATCCCGGCGCGCCCCGAAGGCGCTCTTTCAGCCGCAAACAGGATGGTTCTGGCAAGCGTGTAATTGCGTCAGGCTAGAAGCTGCGGCGTCGGCGCCGCGCGATGCGGCGGCAGAACAAGGCTCGAGCCCGCTCCGAAATGCGCGGATTGCCTAAGCCCGCGAGAAATTCGGAGCGGGCTCGTCACGTCACCCGTTCAAGGGCGTCGCGGAGCCGATTACGACCAGTAGCGCGGCTCTTTGTAATAGTCGTAGGCCTGGTCGCGGAACGCGGCGCCGTCGGCGGCGGTTAGTTGATCGATGGTGTCGGCGGGCGCGGCTTTCAGCTGCTCTTCGGTGTAATTGACGACGTAAGCGTCGCCGCCATCGCTGTAATCAAGCGCCGACCACGGGATCGGATGGAATTTCTGGCCGATGCCGAGCACGGAGCCGAAGCCGACGACGGCGAACATGATGTTGTTCGACATCTTGTCGAGCACGAGATCTTCGATGTGGCCGATCTTGTTGCCTTGCGTGTCGCGCACGGCCGAGTCGATGACGCGTTTGGCGTTGATTGCGGTGGTGTGGCCTGAGGGTGTGGGCATGGGCGGGGGCCTTTCCGTTGAGGTTGCTGGAAATGCGTTCGGCGCACGCGTGGACAATCGCCACCGCACGCGCCGAGCTTGAAACCAACGGAAAAAATCGGCCCGCGTTCCCCGCGATCGCGGCTAAGCGCGGTTAACTCGGCGCAACGCGACGAGTGTGATTAGGGCTGGGCGGGATGGAAGAATGGTCGGAGTAGCTGGATTCGAACCAACGACCCCCACGTCCCGAACGTGTTCGCGACGGATTCGGGGGAAACCGACGGACACCGACGAAGGCCTACAAACACTTCTTTCTACATCATATTTTCGCAAAGCTCGCGTCCGCCGCGTACAACCTTGACCGACCAAATCCCATCGTGATTGCTGGCTCCTTGCTGGCCTCGACTGACCACCACGTCGAACGCCTAGACAGTGGAGGCAAGGTTTGCGAGGCAACGCCACCAGACTGACGCAGAGCTTCGTGAACTCGGCCACTTCGCTCGACAAATCAAAGGCGCGCTTCTGGGACACGGCAGTACCTGGGCTCGTTTTGGTTGTGACGCACAAGGCAGCGAAGACGTACTGCGCCGTTTATCGCGGCGAGGATGGTCGTCAGCGCGAACCGCGCATCGGCGACGCAAGAGTGATCACACTAGACCAGGCGCGAAATGCAGCGATCGAACTTCTCGCCGCTACAAGACTGCAGGGGCTGGACCCTATCAACGAGCGCCGCCTCGCCCGGCAGGCGGCGATAGCGCGGCGCGCTCTCACCGTTGGGAAGCTGTTTGCTGATTACTTCAAAGATGGGGCTCTTCGCCGCTCAGCTGCCCGACACGCTTTGGAGGAGATGTACGCCAAGAAGCACCTCCTCCCGCGATTTGGCTCGACGCCGGCGAGCGATCTGACAACCAGGCAACTTTCCGAAGCGCTAGCAGAAATTGCCGTTTCTTCTGGCAGCGCCGCGGCAAACACGAACCTCGAAATCCTCCGCCAAATGCTCGGGTTCGCCACGGAGCGGGGATTGCTAACGACCAACGTTGCGCGCGGGCTACGGGCCTTTCCCAAGACAAGCCGCGAGCGCGTGGCCACAGAAGCTGAAATCAGGTCTCTCGTGGGCGCCTTCGATGCGGCCAACCAAGATGGACGTTCAGATAGCGTAGCCGCCGTGGGCGCCATCGAGTTCGCCCTGCTAACGCTCCAGCGGCGTGGCGAAGTCGCCGGCTTGCATTGGCGAGAGATAGATTGGCAGGCCAAGATTTGGACCATTCCTGGGCCCCGGACAAAAAACAAGAAGGGGCCGCACCTGGTTCCATTGTCGCAAACTGCGATGGATATCCTCAAGGCAGGCTTTGACAAGCGCCGGGATGGCTATGCCTTCCGCAATCGCGAGGGTGGCGCGCTCGACCCGCACGTGATGACCAGGGCGTTCGCCAGGCTTACTGCTGACTTGGCAATAGAGGACCTTACGGTTCATGATCTGCGACGCACAGGAGCTACATTGCTCACCTCCGAGCGGCTCGGCGTGATGGGCGAGATCGTGAGCCGCATCCTCAACCATACCCCGCCTGGGCCTGCCGTTACCCTGGTCTACAACCGCAACTCTTACCTTCCCCAGAAACGTGCGGCGCTTGATGCCTGGGCGAAGGAACTCGCGCGCATGGCGGTCGATCATCCAGCGCGATCAATGTAACGGCAGCCGAAAAAGGGAGAGCGCCATGAGCCAGCTCCGCCCCTCCGTTTTCGCTCTCATCCGGCTTCCGTGAGGAGGCGATGCCAGCTTCGAAGTACTCCTTGATCGTGCCAGATGGATCAGTTTGCAGGAACTGCCGGCCCGATGCGCGATGCTAGCGACGGGGATCTTCTCAAGTAGTTACAGGAAAGCGATGAGCACGTGATCGGCCACCCGATCAGCGGATTGGCGGCGACGCCTTGCACAGTGACGTTGTCGTCTTCAGTGGGCGTGTGATCAGTCCGCGAGGATTTGGCCGTGCCTGTCCGTCGTCAAATCATTCGGGACAGATGGCGGCGTGATCTAACGGAGGCTCTGGCTCATCTGATTTTCAATCCTAAGCAGCTTGTTCGCGGTGGAGCAAGCGTCGTTGCTGGATGGTTCGTCGTATGATGCGCTCGCGTTCAAGCAAGATGGTCTGGCCTCTGCCGAAGTAGACATCGGCCGGCGTGAGATTGTCGACGTCCTCGTGATAGCGGCGGTGATTGTAATGCTCGACGAAGGCCTCGATGTGGGCTGGCGGACGATGCCTTAAATCTGAGGCAATCAGGTTCGCAGGACCGCGCAGGCAAGCTGTGGCTCGATCCGCTCGCTCCCCTCGTCAAGGTATTTCCCAGCATGGCGCTGGCGCTCACCGAGCCACTGCAATCAGCTCAGGCTCCGGTCGGTCCCCGATGTGCGGCGCACCACACCGACTGCACGATCCAGCCTTGTGGATCGCGCTGCGCGGTGAGCGCCAGCGCGCGCGTGGCGCCGGGAAGGCGAGAGAGAGAGCTTCGGTGTCGAACGACATGGAAAACTCCCGTTACCGCAGTCGTTTGACACTTCGGGCCTTCGCCGAGATCGACGCAGCCTTGAGCCTCACAGCTCCTGTTCAACGGTCGCGGCAGACGCGCAACTTTCGCACTCTTGGGCTGCCGCGACCGCGGCGCCGGCGCTGAACAGCGCCAGAATCATGCTGGGATACGCAACTCTTCTCTTCTGAGCGTCGTGGCCGGCTACGAGCGGCGTTCATCGCTGCAGAGCACGCCACTCTCGTCTCGCAGCACTAGATTGGCGCGGTAGCTATCGCCGCGTTGGACCCCAAACTCAGAGGCGCTCAACATCACATCGGCGTCATCAGACGCCTCGAACGGGCCACCCTGCGAGGTATCTGAAGTCCCACTCCGGCCGCTCTTGCTGATGACGAGTTCGTACTCGCCTGCCACGGCACGGACAGAATGCGCCATCGCCTCGATACGCAGGCCATGGCTTGTCGGCGTCAGGCGCACCTCACAGCTAATGCCTGTTGCGCGGTTGACGACCTCACCGCCGGTCGCCGTCTCGGAAGGGACGGCCGCGGCGCACGCCATGAGGGCGGTCAACGCAGTGACCGCGACAACGTGCTTGGGCATGGATCCGTTCCTTGTGAATAAGCATACAAATAAGCATGGAGCTGCTCCCCATCAATAAGAACGAGGGAGTGGGAGGCGCACTGGCGCCTCCCACTCAGGTTATCGGTTGTAGCCGCCTTGAATGACGACAGAGATGTTGCTGTCGCCGCGTTGGCGAACTTGCGCGTTCTGGCCGTTGCCGATCTGAATGACGCCAGACGTGTTGTTGGCGCAATCTTGGTCTGTGGTGGTGATGCTTCCGTTGCCGAGCTGCGCCGTGCCGGTAATGTCCCGTAGCCTGATTGCAGCGTGTCGGCGCGTAAATTGCGGCCCTGTTGGCCAGTGATTGCGAAATTGCCTTCGCCTCGTTGGGTGGTGGTGACGCGATTTCGCGCGCCCAATTGATCCATGCGCAGGAAGTTGTCGTAGCCGGATTTCGCGCCGCGTGCGCAATGGCCGTTGCCGGTCTGCATGACGATTGCGCCGTTGCGGTCGCCATGCTGGTAGGCGGATGCGCCATTGGCTGAGCCGTATTGATCGACGATCATTGCCCTCCGGAATTCTGAGCCATGCGTGAATACACACCGCGAACTTGGCCGTCAGCGACGGCGCGCTGGGCAGCCTTTGGCCGAAGCCGTCGCGCACGGCCCCAAGCCGGGATTCAGGGGCTGGTCTTGGATATGGGACAGACTACTCCCTCGGTCGTCGAACTCAAACGAGACAGAGGAATATTTCGGCTGAGGCAACCACCGGGGCGCCAGGGGGCAATACCCTCGCCGGCTGTTGATTTATATCAACCTCACCTCGGGCATTTTTCTCCCCACTGGCTAAGGCATTCGCGCTCTTCCGAAAGGCGCTGTAACGGTCGCTCGGCATGTTGGCGCTCGTGAATTGTCCGCTGGGACATCGAATTCCAGAGGCGGGGGTAGCCTGAGCTGTCATCGGCGCCTTGCCTAACGCTGTGGCAACCGGGCGTTCAGGCAATTTCCTGCCAGCTGCTGACGCCGCTGGGCTCAAACTTACGAGGCCGGTTAGACATTGAGGGGACGCTAAGAGTGGGCGTTCGAACACCAAGTGGAGGGTGTCGTGTACAATACGAAAGCACTGGCCGAGACTGTACCGCCCACGTTTCAGTTCGCACCAATTGGCTATGGCCAGGCTCGATCCGGTCAAGAAGGTGTTCGTCAATCTAAGTCACGCTTGGGTCTGCCTCGCCAGAACTCGCCGCAGCCGGGCGATCTAACCTTGGCGACCGTCACCGACGGGCCAGCGACCGGTCGGCGGCAGCCTGTCTTGGCTGCGGTGGGACCCGCCGGCGCTGGCGGCACGAATTTTTGGAGCTTTGCTGGCATCGCGCACCGATTTACCCTCACCGTCGCCGCTGTGATTGCAGTGGCGGCAGCAAACCAAGCGGCCTTCGCGGACGAATTGGTTTACACGCCGATCAATCCATCGTTCGGCGGCAATCCCTTCAACTCCAGCCATCTGCTGGGTATCGCCAACGCGCAGAACGACTACGAAGCGCCGCGAGATTCCAACCAGACCTTGCAGGGCGAGCAATTCGTCCGCCTGCTGCAATCGCGTCTGCTCTCCGCTCTGGCCACGCGCGTCAGCGACGCCATCCTCGGCGAAAACGCCCAGCCGAGCGGCGAGATTGTCTACGGTTCGCAAACAGTGGCTTGGGAAACGCTGCTGGACTCTATCCGCCTCACGGTCACCGACACCGACACAGGCGCGGTCACCGAGATCATCATCCCTTCCCTTCCGCCAGTGGGATGACACTCATGTCGTCGCTTCCGCTCATTGCGCTTACCGCAGCAGCGCTGGTACTCGGTGGCTGCGCCGCTAGCAGCCCGCGCTACGAGTTCACAGCCACCGGCCCTGAGGTCGCCGCACCGACGGAATCGCAACGCAACCTCATGGAGCTGCCCCCGCCAGCTCAGCGCCTTTCGGTCGCGGTTTATAACTTCTCGGACCAGACCGGTCAGTTCCGGGACGGCGACGGCGCGCAGAGCTTTTCACGCGCGGTGTCCCAAGGCGGCACATCGATCCTGGTGAAGGCGCTTCAGGACGCCGGCAACCGTCAATGGTTCCAGGTGGTTGAGCGAGAGCGGCTGGAGAATCTGCTGCGCGAACGTCAGATCATCCGCGAGATGCGCCAGCGCTATCTGGGCGAAACCGAAATCAGCCCGGATGTTCTGCCATCGCTGCTGTTCGCCGGCATCCTGCTGGAAGGCGGCGTCATCGGCTACGACACAAATACGCTGACTGGCGGCGCAGGCGCGCGCTATCTCGGCATCGGCGCCTCGACTCAATACCGCCAGGACACCGTCACTGTTTACCTTCGCGCGGTATCCGTGCGCACGGGCGAAATCCTCACCACCGTGGTATCGCGCAAAACGGTCGCCTCCATCGCGGTTAACGCCAATGTGTTTCGTTTCGTCAGCTTCCGCGAGTTGCTTGAGGCCGAAGCCGGCATCACGACGAATGAGCCTGACCAGGTGGCGCTGCAACAAGCCGTCGAGCGCGCGGTGCAGTCTCTCGTGATTGAAGGCGTTCAGCTCGGCTTCTGGAATTTCCAGGACGAAGCCGCGGGGCGGCCTTTTGTCGAGGCTTACGAACAAGCACGGCGAGACGAGATGTCCTCGCAACTCGTGCGCGATTAATCCAATTCTCCAAATTGGCGGGCGATTGGCGCGCGCATCATTTTCCCCACACGCGAGCAAAGGTACGGTTAGAGGCGCGCTCAGGGAGAAATGCATCGCGTCGGTTCGCATTGGTTGCGACGCTTTCTGGCATTTTGCGATCTACGCGGCGTGTTGCGCGCAAGGGGGTTCGGTGATGATCCGCAAGGTTATGGTAGGCGCTTCAGTGATCGCGTTGCTCGCGAACGCAGCGCTCGCTGCGCCAGGCAACAACAGCAATGTCAACCAAGAGAACACTGGCAATATTGCTCAAGTCGATCAGTCCGCGAGTCAGTGGGGCTCCAACTCTGACATCAACCAAACCGGCTCAAACAATACCACAACCGTGCTGCAGGACGACGACGGCGCCTCGGTCGGCAGCTCCCACGCCAACACCTCCTCGGTCAACCAAACCGGCGACGACAACATCGCCTTCGTTTCCCAATCGGGCGCCAATGCGCTCGACAGCGACGACAACACCAACAGTTCCACCATCGATCAGAACGGCATGAGCTCGTCAGCCAACGTGACCCAATCGGGCGCGGCGTCGAGTTCGCAAATCACCCAAGAAGGCTCGAGCCAAACCGCCTCCGTCGACCAGAGCGGTCCCGGCTATGACACATCGAGCATCTACCAGGATGGCGACAGCCATACCGCCAATGTGCTGCAGGCCGACGTCAGCGAGAGTTCGCTACTCTCCTCGGACATCCGCCAACTTGGCACTGCCGACGCCGCTGACGTGATCCAACTCGGCGAGGAAGCCTCTTCCAGCGTCGACCAGGACGGCGAAGGCCATTTGGCCAGCGTCAGCCAAGACAGCCTCGGCGGCGGTGCGCTTCAATCGACCATCCTGCAGCTCGGTGGCTACCAAGCCGCCTATGTCGGCCAGTCTGGCGCCGAAGCCAGCTCAGACATCGATCAGGACGGCCAATCAAATGCGGCGACAGTAAACCAAGCCAGCGATGGCGGGGGGGCGCTTGCCTCCACCGCCCGGCAGCGTGGCACGCTGCAAGCCGCCTACGTCGACCAAGCCGGCGTCGAGGCGTTCTCAGACATTGACCAGGACGGCGAAGGCCACTTCGCGAGCGTCAATCAGATGAGCACTGGCTCTGCCGGCCTGGTCTCCTACATTACCCAGGTCGACATAACCCACTTCGCTGGCGTGACCCAAAGCGGCGATGGCCCTGTCTATTCGACGGTGCAGCAAGCAGGCCGCTACATGCAGGCCACGGTCTCGCAAGATGGCTCGGAACTCTCATCCGAGGTTTACCAACTCGCCGGCGAAGCCAACACCGCCGACGTAAGTCAAAGCGGCGAGGACAAAACGTCGTATGTCTCGCAAGACGGCGATGGTCACTACGCTCAAGTGACCCAAGCTTCCAGCACGGCAGCAATGTCGTCGATCACCCAACTCGGCGTCGGCAACACCGCCATCGTCAACCAGTAACCAGGATTGAGGCGGGCGCCGTTCCATGGCGGCGCTCGCTTCGCTGAGGCGCCAGCGTGCGTAGGGCTCTAGCACTTCTCGCATTCTGCATCACGCAAGGCCTGGCGCCGGCGGCGATCGCCCATTGCTCGTCCTGCGAGCTCGATCTCAACACGGTGGAACTGCGCCAAAACGGCGGCGAACTCTCCGCCACGATCGATCAATCAGGCGCCGGCAACCTAGCCGCCGTTTCTCAAAGCGGCCACACAAACACACTGGACCTCAGCCAGGCCGGCGCAACGAGCGCGGCGCTTATGCAACGCGGCGAAGGCAATTCGCTTACGATTGACCAGAGCGGCGAAGCAGGCGACGCATCCGGGATCTGGCTTGCGCAGGTGGGAGCCCGTAACACCATCGACGTCACACAGAATGGCGCCGACAACGAATTGGCCGTGCTCCAGGCCGGCGCGCGCAACACGCTTGCAGTCGACCAATCCGGCGGCGACAACAGCGCACTGATTGGACAAACTGGCGCGAACCTCAATCTGTCGCTCGCGCAGATGGGCGGCGCGTCGATCACCATCATCCAACGCAATCCGTGAGCGCGCGGCGTGGGCGTGGCAGCTTGTGTCCACGGGGTTAGGCGACCGTTTCGGGAGCCTAATTTGCGTCGCCACTCATTGCGGTTGAAATCGATACGCCACTTCGACATCCGTTGCTGTCGTGGCCACCCGGTCGCGGTCGTCATCGCGCTCCCGTCAGGCAACGCTGAACCCGCCTCGCCGCTGATCACGGGGATCGCAGGGGCGAGGGCGCCGCGCCCGGTATTGACCGTCGTTTACCCCAGAAAAACACGATCGTTTGCCAAGCTGGCAAATCGGGCGTTAACGCCTCTGGGATAGAGATATGGCCTCTGAGGGAAGCGCTTTCGAGGCGGAAAATGCGTATCGGACAATGGTTTGGGTTGAGTCGGGCGGGCGCGTTCGCGCGCGATCAGCGCGGCAATGTCGCCATGATGTGGGGTCTAATGGCCGCCGTCCTGGTCGGCATGATCGGCCTGTCCGTCGATTTCGCCCGCGCCCAGACTATGCGGGCGCGGCTGCAGAACGCCGCGGACGGCGCGGCTCTAGTGGCCGAACGCGCCTCCACCCTCAGCATGACCAACCGCACCGCTGCGGCGCGCGCCTTCTTCGACGCCGAGATGGGCGAGTTCGCCGCTGGCGCCACCTTCCAAGTGACCCAGGTGCAGTCGGGTGGTCACCGGGTCGACGCCAGCATGCCGATGCCCGTCACCCTTGCGCGCATCATCAAGAACGAAGATTGGAATATCGGCGTGTTCGCCGAGGCGCAGGCGAGCGCCAGCCCGCCCATCGAAGTGGCGTTGGTGCTCGACAACACCGGCTCGATGTCGGCCGACATGGGTGCACTGCGCGACGGCGCCCAGAGCCTGGCCGAGTTCCTGCTCTCGATCGACGGCGACACCGTGAGCGTGGCGCTCGTGCCCTTCGTGGCGCAAGTGAACATCGGCAACGGCGCCACCCAAATGGCCTGGATGGACACGGCGGGGACCAACCCCCATCACGGCGAATTCCTGGAAGATCGCCAGATCGCCACCCGCTCAGCGAGCGGCACCAGCAATTGCACTGCGCTCAGCCCAGTCGTCGTCGGCTCGCCGTACGCCATTCGCTGGGCAAAGGTCGGCACGCAGTGCGTCGCCTACAACCCTTCCAGTATCAACATGTTCACATTGTACAGTTCATTGCCAGCGAGCGTGCGCGGTTGGCAAGGCTGCGTGGAAGCGCGCCCGCCCCCCTACGACATCCAGGACGACGCCCCCAATCCAGGGACGCCAGCCACCATGTTCGTGCCCTATTTCTGGGCCGACGAAGGCGGCGACAACACCGCCAACAACAATTGGCTGACAGAGAGCAGCACGGCGATTTCTGGCGCCACGAACTCGTCGAGCGCGCGCACGCTCAACGTGTTTAAATATCGCCCGACCGCGACAGTGTCGCTGGCGTGGACCTATCCGAACATGCGCGGGCCGCAGCGCGGCTGCCCGACACCAATCGTGCCGCTGACCAACAATCGCACCACCATGATCAACGCCATCCAGGGCATGCGCCACTGGAATGGTGGGGGCACCAACCAAGCCGAGGGCTTGGCCTGGGGCTGGCGCGTGCTGTCGCCCGGCGCGCCGTTCACGCAGGGCCGGCCTTACAACGACAGGAACGATCCGGTGCGCAAAGTGCTGGTGATGATGACGGACGGCGAGAACACCTCGCTCAATAGCCGCAACTCCGCGTTTCAATCGGACTACTCATCATATCAGCACCGCCGCTTGTGGACCGACTATCAAGACGACACCACGCCCGCGGCGGGAGCGCCGGGCATATCAGCGCCGTGGCGGCGCGCCGGCATCAGCGGCTCGGCGTCCATGGTCAGTTACATCAACAACCGCGAAGAGATGCTTTGTCAGGCGATCAAGGATGCCGGCATCGAAATCTACACCATCCAATTCCGCGACACCGACGCAGGCAACGAGACCCGTCTGCGCAATTGCGCAAGCGGCGCCGACCACTTCTTCACCGCCGCCAACGCTGCGGCCTTGCAACAAGCGTTCGACGCCATCGGCTCCGGCATCGGAGCGCTCCGCCTCACGCGCTGACGCGGCGCCCCCACCTTCTGAATAAGTCGGAAGGGCGCGGGTGTTCATCCCGTTCGGCGGCTGGATCGCCGACCGACTAGGGGCAAAAAAGCGTGCATACGTGGCGGGCATCGCGGTCCTTCTCGTCGGTTCGATTCTGTGGGCGCTGCAGACTGATCTGCTTGGCTTGTTTTGCGCGCACCATCTAGGGTCCCTTCGATGCGCTGTTGGCGCCGGTCGGAGGGCCTGATCGCCCACACCCGGGTCTCTTCACCGTGCACAAGATCACCGAGGACGGCACTGTCCGTTCGCCGCCGTCACAACGACCGATGGCTGTCAACGCCGATATGGGGCTTTTCATCTCGAAGAACCATTCGTTGCCTTTCTTGTTCTGATGCATCTCCGGATCGCGGGCATTGTCGGCGTTCTTGGTCGATGCCGTCGCGTTGATGGTTGCCGCGTCGACAATGGTTCCGGTGGCCGAGATCGCGCTCTTCAAGCAGGTGACGGAAACGGCATCGTGCTCTCGTCGGGGCAGGCTCACGTCCGACGCCGGCGAAAGCGCGCATCGTCGCGGAATCATAAAGCGCTTCCTCGGCGGCTGGTCGGACAGGTTAACCCAGTGTTGCCGGAAAATGAATCCGCGGCATCCGCTCCAAGGCAGTGGGCGGACGACCGCTGCCGGCCTTCCTCAATGGCGTCATCATCGCACGAGGCGTCAAGCGAACATTGTTCGCAAACCGCGCCATCTTTTCCAAGTCCTACACCTGTCTCCTCGCAACCCTCATTACCAAGCCATTGTCACCTTGGAACAGGAAACGGCCCGAACTCGGGCGCTCAAGCGGCGCAACTACGTCAGTTGCTACGGCCTTATGATTGAAGACCAGCGCTGTTAGGAAAGTAACGCCTCAACCCGGCTCAACGTGGAATAGATCATGGGTCGTGGGTCGTTGAGCCCCGGCTCGGAGGCGAGCTTGCGCACGAGCTTCATCAAGATGTCTGCGACCGCTCTACGTCCCTGAGCGTTGGCCAACAGAGCGATCGCTCTCGTTCTGGCCTGAAAGGCAAGTAATCCGGCGGGCTCGTGCGCATCCAGCACGCGCACCCGTAACTGCCGCAAGGCGGTTCTCAACGATGGTGGTGGACCAACACACTCTTCGCGTCGCCGCTCCTTCCAGCGCAGTCCGGACCTCCGTGCGCGACGGTTTAGACCAACATAGTGGGGGTGATCGACCCAAGACAATTCTGCACCCAGACAAACGGATAGCGTCATATCGCTATCACGGAAGGCTTAGAAATGTGGTAATATATTCTCACAGCCCCGTGATCAAACAGGGCGCACTTGACCCGAACGGCGCAGGCGCCACGTCAACGCTGCCGAGGCGTGAAGCGCGTCCACGCGGACGATTTCACGAGCGCCACAGATGCCGAATCGACCGCGATGCGAAGGCTTCTGTGTGGGGTACAAGCGGGCTGCGCTCTGCCAAGCGGTCGTTTGTATTCCATTTCCGGCACCCTAAACTCCGCCTGCATCGACCGCTGAGCTTTGTGACCCAACTTGGGTCATGCCTCGCCCTTGTTTTCAACGGAGCCTTAACGGCTCACCACAAAATATCGCCTCGGCAAAATGAGGAGCCAGGCGCCGTGGAAATCAGCAGCTGGTCCGTACAATTGGTGACGCCCAATCGGTTTGAGGGGCGGCTGATGCTTGATCTACTGACCACGGCCGGCGTGGCGCGCGCACGACTCGTCACCGACAGCGAGCTTGCGATCGGCCAGCTCGCGCGCGCAAGCTAAGTGTTGGCCAAGCCGCGTCCGTTCATTGAGGAAGCGGGATATGTGGGCCCATGTCGACGCGCCGGAATCTTGACCGCCGGCGCAGGCTCGCGCCAGCGACGGTCGGATGAAACTTTTTCGGTGGCCTGATAATGTTTTCTCCCGTTTCACCTGCTCGCGGCGCGAAGACCGCTGCTTCGGTTCGAGACGCTTTTGCGGTGACCCCGCTCGTGCAGAGTTGAAGGAGGATCGCCCAGTGGCCGACGAACAACCAGAACACCTTCGCGGCGAACGCGGATAGGCCTCAATCCGCCCTGAACGACGGTCGCCGCCCTGCTTCTTGGCGGTCTTGACGCCAGTGTCGCGCCATGCTCGCACCCAGCGCACCGCGCTCGCTGGGGAAACGCCAAATCGATCAGCAGCGGCGCGACACGACAGCCCGCCCTCGACGGCTTTGATCAATCGCGTGCGTAGGTCACCGGACAGAGATTTCGCCATATCTGCCGGCCTCCTCGTCCAGCAGACATTTTGAATCAGAATTCGAGTCCCGTGGGAATCCCAAATGATTCTATTCGGTCAGATTTTGCTCTAGCCGTGCGCACCTCGCCCCGCCCAGAGCGTGTGTGGCCGTCATCGCCACGCGCCAATCGCTTTCACCTCTGCGGGCGAGCCCGGCGACGCCTTCACGCTGGAGCTGGAACGTCCTGCAATACTCACCGTCGTGGTGTTGAAAGCTCAACGCAATATGGACGTTGCCGGCGCCATCCGATGCGAGTTGGGCGGCGAGCGCACCGCGGGCGGCGAGGCCTTGGTCAGTCGCCGCAATTGGCACTTGCCCGCCCATTACGCCCAGTCCCAGCAACAAACCTGCGCCACTGTTCGTCGTTGGCGCGTCGCCCCAGCGAGACCTCGCTGCTCGGAGTTTCACGCGCGCGATTGCGGCTGGGGCATGTTCAGTCGGCGCCTTCGTTCCGCGCTGCCGCCCGCCGCTTCTGCGCCTTGCCGCCGGCGACCTCGCGAACGACGCGGGCGAGCAGCACGTCGATGTCGCGCTCAGCGATGCGGCGCGCCACCTCGGTCTGTTCGCGCGGCGGTAGCCGTTCGCAAACGATGCGGGCCACGCCCACCATCAGCTCCTGGGTCAGCGCGAAATCGCGCGCGGTCATGCGCATGTGATCGCGCAAGCTTCGCTCGAGTTGCAGCAAGCGATCCTCGACATCCGCGGGGGCGCGGCGCACGCCGCGTTCGAGCGCCTTCAATCCTGCTTGGCTCAGGCTTAGGCGCCCGTGTTCGGCCTCCCGCCGGATCGCGCCCAGCACCTGGCCATCGGGCAAATTGATGGTCAGCCGCTCGAACGGCCTCCTCGCTTTTCGCGGCTTTGTCCCCGGCCGGCCGGCCCGCGGCGTCGCAAGGGGCGCGCGCTCCTCTCTCACACCAGCGTCCCCACACCGCATGTGCTCGGCTGGAAGCGGGCGGGGCAGCCGGCGGCGCCAGCGGGGGCCCCGCTGGCGAGGACCGGACGCTCCGCTCTCTCGCGCGTGCTCACAGGTCGATCTCCAACCCCAGCCCGCGATCGAGGCCAATCTCCTGGACGAGATTGTTGGCGGAATTGAGCGTCACCTCAGCGCCGATTGCGATCTGGGGCGCCTGATCGACGTGGCCGTAGATGAGCCCACTAGTGTCGCGCTCGGCGATTGCGAAGAGGCCGCCGGTGGTTTCAACGCAACCGAGGAAACGGCCTTGGCGGGCGCCAAAGGCCTCACCGATCTCATAGGTCTCGACCCCCAGCTGCTCGCTGACTGCAAGGCCAACTTCGCGGTCGTGCAGATCGCGCCAGCCCTCAGGCGTGGGCGCGACCCCAAACTCGGTGTCGCGCGCGAGCCCGTTTTCAACGAGTGCGCGCCCGCGTGCTTCGAGACAAGCTTCCGTGTCTTGGTCGAACACCACGTCACGCTCGTCTGGGCGCGAGCCCGCAGCGCGCTCGAAGCGGTGCTGGATTTCGCGGTCAAGCAAGGTCAGATGATTGGCGTTCAATTGCTGCTCGGGATCACCTAACGAGACGACCAGGCCTTCGGCGCGCCCGTTGGCCGCGACGCTGACCGCATCGCCGATCTGGGGCGTCTGGTCTTCACGGGCGCGGAGCAGGTGTTCCTGGCCTTGGCTGTCGCGCACAACCAGCAAGCCGTCCTCGCCGCGATCGACAACGTGGCCGGCGATGTCGGACGCTTCAAGCGCGCGCACGGTGGCCCGGGTCTTCTCCATTCGCTGGTGGATTTGCCGCAGGATGTCTTGCTCCAGCACGATGGCGTCGAGGTGGTGCTTGAGGTCAGAGGCGATGCGCCAGCCCTCTGAGCTGCGCTCGGCCAGGTCGAGGCCTTCGAGATGGATGAGCCGGCCGCGGTAGAGCGCACCCGCGGAGCCGCGATCCTCGGTCAGGCCGCGCGGGATCAATCCATGATCGTCGGCGGCGCGCTCGAGCGTCCAATCAAGCCTGGTCCAGCGGTCCTGGGTCATCTGCTTGCGGACGCGTTCCTCGGCGGCGTCACGTCCGACCGGACCCAGATGCTCGAGCGCCACGTCCTGGGCGCGGCTGCGAAACCCATGCGCCATGTAGCCCTTGGGGATGAAGAGTGCGCCGCCCGTCTCACGCGCGCCGCGCACCAGCACGTGGGCGTGCGGCTGGTCAGTGTCGTAGTGATTGATGGCGATCCAATCGAGATTGGGCTCGTTCAGATCAAGCCCGACCCCGTCCATGGTGTCGCGCACGTAGGCGGTAAGACTGTCGAGCTTGTCGCCGTTCTCGGGGCTGACGATGAAACGGAAATGGTGGCGGTCGTCGACCCAGTCACCGACGTGCTCTTTGGCGTCGAGACCATCCTCGGCGCGATCGTAGAACTCGCCGCGCTCGCCGCCGTCGCGCCCATCCCGCTCCAAATAGCGGACGTGACCGCGGAGGTTTCCGCCCCCGCCGCTGAAGCCGCTGCGGCGGTGTTTGGCGACATGAGCCTTCACCACCACGCGCTGGCGGGTGTCAAACAGCCCCGTGCCCACCTCCTTTGCCGCGCCGCCGCCCGCGCCAACACTCATCCCTTTGGCGAACCGGTGGCTCGCGCCCAGCCCCTTCAGCAGCCGCACGCGGGCGCTTGCGCTTTCCCCGCCGGAGCTGCGCCCGCCAGCGCCCAGCGCCGGGCGAAACGCGTCGAACGTGTCAACCTCGAGCGCTTGGTGCAGCTGGGCGCGAAGGCTCATCAGGACAGGCCCCAGGCGGCCAATTCCGCCGATCTGGCCTATGCTGCACTCTGCAGCGTGATGGAAGCAAGTAAATGCACCCTAGAAGCGTGAAAACGATGTGCTTTTTACAAGCGGCCGGCCGCGCTTTATCTTGCCTTCCATCACGTTATTCTCTCCCCGCTCCACTCTTTATTACACAGAGACAGACGTATACAGACGCTTGCACGTCTACAGCCGATTCATGGGCGCCGGGAACCGATCAGTGCCGACCCAAACGGCACGGGATGCGCAGCCGGATCCGCTCTCAGCCCCACATCTTCGGGCGGGGGTCTTTGCTCACCGCTCTGGGGTCGCGCCCTTCCCTGGTCCACCCAGATTTCGCCTAAGCAGCGAGTTCCCCGCGAACGGTCAAAACAGTGGCTGCGGCAGGCTGACGCAGGAACGATCTCGCCTGCGAGGCGAACCTAGCCCCCCGCCTCAAGCGCGCAAACGACAACGCCGCGGCATCATCGGGAAACCAGCGATACGTCCTGATACGTCCTGATCCCAACTGATCCGGGTCGTCGCCAAACACCGCGCGCGAGCACACCTCACAAGCGCTGACGCAGCTTTGCGCCCAAAACACGAGAAAAGCCTTGAAAACAGCGCTGTTCCGGCTCCCGCGCCGCGCGTGCAACGTTGCTCCGGCTGGCCGATCGCACACGATGGCGCGCGTTCGTCACGGAGCAACCCCGATGCAAACCGCAGCGCCCATTGATCCCAACCAGATGCTCTCGACCGAAGACGCTGCAGCGCTCTTGGGTCTCAAGCCCGCCACGCTCTCCAACTGGCGCGAAGACGGAAGCGTCGATTTGGCGTTCTCCAAGTTCGGCCGCAGTGTGCGCTATCGTTACGCCGACGTGATCGCCTTCGCCGACCGGCGACGCTGCCTCAGCACGCTGGCGGCGCGGCGCTTGAAACCGGCCGCGCCAGAGGCGCCGGTGCCGCACCCGACCGCCAAGCGCCGCCAGGTTCGCCAGCGTGAGCGCGATCTGCTAGACTTCACCCATGACTAAGACTGTCACCATTTCCGACGAGCTTGCGGCGCTGATTGAAGCGCGTCGGCAAAGTTCCGGCCATCCGACCATGGACGCCGCCGCTGAAGCGCTCATTGCGCGCGCCTTGGTGACCGAGGCCGAAGAAGATCATTCCGCCGGGCGCAGCGACGGCGAGCTCCGCGCCTTAGTCGATGAAGCCGACGCGAGCGGCGACGTCGAGGCCTGGGATTCAGCGGCGGCGCGCGTCGAGGCGCTGCGCCGCTATGCGTCGCGCCGGCGCGCCTGACGCGTGCGCGTCCTACGCCGGCCAAAGTTCATTGACGACCTGAGCGAGGCTTACGCCTATCTCGCCGATCGAAGCCCGGCTTCAGCCGATCGCTTGCTCGACGAAGTCGAAGCGCTGATCGAACTCTTGTCGGGTTTTCCCGAACTCGGCCGCGTACGCGAAGAGATTCGGGTTGGCGTGCGTTCCTTCCGTGTCCGTCGGTTTCCCTACGTCCTGTTCTATCGGCTCTTGCCCAGCGACATCGTCCTGTTGCGACTGCTCCACGGCGCACGGGAAACAACGCGCGATTTGATGGGGTCGTAGCGTCCCGTTCACTCAACGCAGATCACCACCGTTTGTCCCCGATGAAACACGAATCGCCGTTGCTGGCTCCTTGCTGGCCTGACGCCATTTCCCTGCTGTGCTTGACTCTTTTAGGACTGAGCGGCGTTTGAATTTGCTTGGAGAAAATGGTCGGAGTAGCAAGATTCGAACTTACGACCCCCACGTCCCGAACGTGGTGCTCTACCAGGCTGAGCTATACTCCGAAGGCCCGGGCTTATAGCCGCCGCTTTTGGCCAAATCAACGCACTGCTGCCGGCCCTAGCGCCGCGCCCCAGCAGCTCCCCCGCGCCGGGTCTGGCGGCCCCTGTTGCATCCGGGACCGGGCGCCCTTAATTAGCCGCTTCCGCGCGGCCGGCCCATCTGGGTGCGGCCGCTGTTGGGGTGTCGCCAAGCGGTAAGGCAGCGGTTTTTGGTACCGCCATTCCTAGGTTCGAATCCTAGCACCCCAGCCAACATTCGCTGCGCGTGCCTCGCGCCCCCAAAACCCTCGCGCCATTGTGGCAGGCCGCGCCTGGGCTTACCAACAGCCCATGTCGCGCACCGCCATCGTTACGCCGGTCTATGAGGATGCCGAGAGCTTCGCCGAGCTCTGCCGGCGCTTGGGCGCGATCGGGCGCGCCGGCAAAGCGCAGTTTTATCTAATCGCGGTCGACGATGGTTCGCTCTCGGCGCCGCCGCGGACCGAGGCCATAGGGTCGGCGGGCGTGGCGGGTGAGATTTTGCGGCTGGCGCGCAATGTGGGCCATCAGACCGCGATTGCCATCGGCTTGGCGCGGGCGGCGGGGCTTGAGGATGTCTCGGCCTGCGTGGTGATGGATTGCGATGGCGAGGATGCGCCGGAGAGCATTCCGAGTTTGCTGGCGGCGTTGAGCCCGGCGGCGGTGGACGTGGCGGCGGCGGCGCGCGCCAAACGCTCGGAGCCGCTGACGTTCCAGGTGTTCTACGCGATCTATCGCCGGCTGTTCAAAATTCTCACCGGGCAGACGCTGCGGTTCGGGAACTTCATGGCGCTGTCGCCGACGGCTTTGCGGCGGCTCTCCGGCATGCACGAAACCGCGACGCACGTGGCCGGTGCGGTGGTGAAGGCAAAGCTGCGCCGCGCGGACGTGTTGATCGATCGCGGGCATCGTTACGCCGGCCAGTCGAAGATGAACTTTCCGAGCCTGGTGCTGCACGGCATGCGTGCGGTGATGGTGTTTGGCGATTTGGTGCTGACGCGGTTGGGGTTGGTGTCAGTTGCGATGGCGGGACTGGTGATCGCGGTCGTGGTCGGCGCGCTGGCGATGAAGTTTCTCGGCATGGCGACGCCCGGCTGGGTCACGATCGTTACCGGCTTCGCGCTGTCGCTGTTTTTGCAGACCGGGCTGTTCACGATGATCACGCTGATCGTGTCGAGCCTCGGGCGCATCGACACGCCGCCGCGCGTGCGCGAGCGGGCGTTGGAGTTCGTGGAAAAAATCGAGCGCGCCGGCGCCCCCGCGGCGGTGGCGGCGCAATAATCAGTTGTGCGGCGGTGCGGGCGGGTCTTCAGCAGGCCCCGGCGGCGTGATCGCGTAGGCGATGCGCAGCGGCGGCGCGTTCGGGAACAGCGGATAGCGCAAGGTGACGTGGCCGTCGGCGGTGCGGGTGTTGTTGGGTTCCTCGGTCCAAACGATGAGCGCGCCGTAACGCGCGTACTCTTGCGAGGTGATCCACGGCGAGATCGTGCGATCGCCGTTGATCAGCACTGAAGGCGGATTGGGATCGCTCATGCCGACGAGGCCGGCAGTCCAGATATCGCCCGAGACGATGCGCAGCGGCGCGCCGCCGGTTTCTTCTGCCCATGCGTCTTGCAGGGCGGCACTCAACCGCGCTTGCGGCCAGTTGCCGCGCAGCGGATCGTCGGTGAAGCGCGCGCCGTAGCGCATGTGCGCGAAATAAAGCCCAGACACGAGCACGATCAAAACGCTTGCGCCCCATGCGAGGCGGCCCAAGCGCGCGACGCTGAATTTGCTCGACAGCAGCGCAACGACGATCAGCCCCGAGAGGTTGAACATCGGCATGCCCCAGGAGGCGCGCAGGCCTGCGCCGAATATTCCTGCGAGCGCCGTCAGCACGAGCGGCCCAAGGCCGATCAAGAGCAGAAACCGCAAAGCGCGCTGCTCCGGCTTGGGCGGCGCATCGGGCGCGGCTTCGCCGAAATAGCCGGCGGCGGCGATCAGGATCAGCATCGGCAGATGGTTTGCGATCTCGGTGAGCACGAATTCGAGCGCCGCGAGCGGCCCGCCATCGCCAGAGCGGCGCGCGGCGTAGTGGAACGGCTGAAAATCGTGCTGCATCAGCCAAAGCGCTTGCGGCGTGGCGATTACGGCAAACACAATCAGCGCGAGCCATGGGCCGATGCTGAGCAGGCGCTTGCGCGCGTCAGCGTCCCACAGCAGCCAGAGTGCGGCCGGCGCGAGCACCATGACGGAGGAATATTTGGCCCAAAGGCTCAGGCCCGCGAACAGCCCGAGCAGCGCCCAATTGAGCAATCCGCCATGCGTGCCTGCGCGCCACAGAAAGAGGCTCACCAAGGCCCAGAGCGGCATTTGCGCGACGTTGTGATTGAACTCCGGCGTCGTCCACGAAAAGAAATACACGCCGGTGAGCATCAACACGCCGGCGAGCGCACGCGGCGCCCCCATCATCTCGCGGCCAAGCGCGAACACCGCCCAGAAGGTGTTGACGATGAAAAGTTGCGAGATGAGGTAGGCGGGCCAACCAGCGATTCCGGTGAGCTGGCGCGAGGCCTCAAGCACTAGGCCGGGCAAGTTGGGATGCTTGAACGTGGCGACCACGCCTTCGCGCCCCCACGCGTACATCTCGACGACGTCGAGCGGTGGCGCGGTGTGCGAGAATGCCGGCGCGAGCGTCCAGAACGCGACTTGCGCGCCCATCAAGGCGACGAGCGCGCGCTCGGGGCGCTCGATCAAACGCGTTACCAAACTCATCAAGAAACCCAGCGCCGCGCGGCGCGACTACGCCGACATCTGCGTGAGCAGATACACGGTCCCGAGCCCGAGCGCGATAATCACCGCCCACCGCATCGCGTGCGCCATCGCCGCAACGAACCGCCGACCGGGGCCGAAGGCGGTGAGCGACAACGCGATGACGAAGCCGGCGATCACAGCCAGCCAAATCTCGAATTCCCCGAGGCCGCCATCGCTGGCGGCCAGGTAAGCCAGGTAGGCGCCGAAGCCGCCAATGCCGGCGCGGACCATGCCCTTGAGGATCGCGGCGCCGAAGTGGAAGGGCTCGCGCGGCTTGGCGGGGGTTGCAACGGGATCGGGTTGGAGGGGCAGCGGGGCCGGGCCGGGGCCCAATTCTTCGCGCAGCCGACGCCAGCCATCGGCTTCGACTTCAGCGCGCATCTGCTGCTCAAGCATCCACGCGTCGCTTGCGAACGCAGGCAACCGTGAACCAGAACTTGCCCCTGAACTCGTCATGGCCAGCGCGCCTTTTGCCCTCACGCCGATTTAGCGGCGCCTCGGGCCTGCCAACAAACGCTTTTGGCTGTGCAAAAGACACTTTTTGAGGGGCGCTCGTCGCGTCCGGCGCCCCTTTCTGCCGTGCCGGGCTTGTCTCTGACCGCCGCCGCCTTATCATTTATCGATAAGACCGGCGTTGGGGCCGGGGCGGAGCAGGGTTCGTGAAGCAATTTTTTATCACCGTGGCCGGGGTCGTGGCCGGCGGTTTCCTGTTCTGTATCCTGGGCTTCTTCGCGATCGGCGCGATGATCGGCGCGGCCGCCTCGTCCGGGCCAGTGCAGCCCTCGCACATGGTGCTCGAGCTCGACCTGCGTGAGCCGATGACCGACCAGCATCCGGTGGGCCCGTTCGCGGCCTTCTCGGCGACGCCGTCCTTGCTCGACACGCTGGCGCGCATCGATGCGGCCCGCGAAGACGATCGCGTCGACGGCATCTTCATCCGCACCGCCACCGACGCGATGGCGCCGGCGCAAGCCGAAGAATTGCGCGCCGCGCTGGCGAGCTTCCGCGGCGCTGGCAAATACGTGGTCGCGCACATCCAAGGCGATGGCGCGCGTATGTCGATGCCGGGCTACATGGCGGTGGCCGATGCCGACGAAATCTGGATCCAGGAAACCAGCGAGTTTCTCGCCATGGGCCTGTCGGCGGAGATGACATTCTTCGGCGACACGCTGCGCCGCTATCATTTGCAAGCGCAGTTTGAGACGCGCGAAGGCTACAAGACCGCCGCCGACGAACTGACTCAGAACCGGCTGACGCCAGCGAACCGCGAATCCACGACGAGCCTGATGAACGGGCTCTATGATTCAATGCTGGCCAACATCGCCGCCGACCGTGAAATCGCCCCCGCGCAAGTGCGCGCCGTCGTGGAAGGCACGCCGTACACCGCGGCACGCTCTATTGAGTTGAAGCTCGCAGATCGCGCCGGCTGGCCCGAAGCGGCCGCGCGCGCGGCTGTCGAGCGCTCGACGCACGACGGCGCCGAGATGATCGCCTTCGCCGAATATCGGCCGATGCCGCAAATGGGCGGCGACGTGATCGCGGTTGTGCAGGGTGAGGGCGCGATTGTCTCTGGCCCCGAAACGCATGACATTTTCAGCGACGAGGCCGTGTTCAACAGCGACGCCGTCGCGCAAGCGCTGATCGATGCGGCGCAGGACGACGATGTGAAAGCGATCGTGTTCCGGGTGTCGAGCCCGGGCGGGTCGGCTGTGGCGTCCGACCAGGTGCTCGCGGCGCTGCGCTACGCGCGCGAAGGCGGCAAGCCGATCGTGGTGTCGATGGGCGATGTGGCCGCATCGGGCGGCTATTACGTCGCCACTCACGCCAACGAGATCGTCGCTTCGCCCACCACCATCACTGGTTCGATTGGCGTGGTGTCGGGCAAGTTGATCATCGGCGATGCGCTTGAGCATTATCTCTCTGCGCACACGGAAACGATCACTGTGGGTTCGCCGATGGTTGAGGCGTTCTCCTCGCAACGTCCGTTCAATCAGGCCGAGCGCGCCTCGCACGCCGGCCACGTCGATCGCCTCTACGCGACGTTCCTTGGCCTCGTCGCCGACGGACGCAGCATGCCGGTGGAGCGCGTGCGCGCCATCGCCGGTGGGCGTGTGTGGACGGGCCAGCAGGCGCTGGAGCGTGGGTTGGTCGATCATCTCGGCGGCTTCAGCGTCGCAGTGGCGCGCGCACGGGCGCTGGCGAACATCGCCGAAGGCGATCGCGTGCAATTGCGCTATTACCCGGCTGCGGAAAATCCGTTCCAGGCGTTTGAGGGTCTGTTCGGCGTTTCGTCGGAAAGCGTGCAGGCGCTGGCGCGGCTGAACGCGGTGATGAGCGATCCACGCTTTGCGCGGGTGATGGCCGCGATGCGCGAAGAAGATGCGGGCGTGCGCGCCGAAGCCAGCCATATCGAGGTGCGCTGATGCTCACCGACGCCGACGTCGACTGGCTCACGCTGATGGAAGCGGCGCTGGCCGAGGCGGAGGCGTACGTAGCCGCGGCATTGAGCGAGGTTGCTGCTGTGCTCCAGGGCGCGATTGCGGCGTACGCTTGATCGACGGAAGGCTTTGCAGCGTCGTCGTCTTGGCGTTAAGGCTCGCATGAGGGCGCGGGGCCCGCATCGGGTGCGTGCTTGAACGCCGTTGCAAACAGCAAGGAAGCGCCAGCGACGCCGCAGGAAGCGGCCGCGCGGTTTCTGCGTGCGCCACGCGGCAATTGGGTCACCCCTGTAGAGGTGCCAGCGAACGGCAGTGCTGATGGGGCCTCGTCTTGGTTGCTGGTGGACGATCAGATCGATCTGCGGACGCCAATGCGGCGGTTCCTGCGCTTGGTGCAGCAGGCCAACAACTCGACCGGTGCGGATTTTCTGGCGGAGATCAAACTTCGCTTTAATCCAGCGTACGAAACGCTGACGCTCCACGACGTGACCATCAAGCGCGATGGCGTGGAAATCGACGCGCTCGACGACGCCGACATCGATTTTCTGCGTGTCGAACAGGACATGTATGCGCGCATTTACAGAGGCGACTATACGGTTGTGATCCAGGTGCGCGGTTTAGAGCCGGGTGACCAGATCGAGTACGCGTACACGGTGGACGGCCAAAACCCGGCCTTTGGGGAGGATGTCGCCCTCTATATGACTCACACCTACAGCGTGCCGGTTGCGCGCCGCTATTGCCGCGTTCTGCACGCGCCGGGGCAAGCGCCGCTGCTGCACGCGCGAGGTCCGGAATTGGAAATTACGCGCCGCGAGACCTCTGACGGATGCGAGCTGATCTACGACAAAAGCGATCTACCGCGTTTTGTGTTCGAGGATTGGGCGCCGCCGGAGTTCGACCATCAGGCAAGCCTTTGGCTGCTGTCGAGCTTCCGCTCATGGGCCGATGTCGTCGCATGGGCGAATAAATTGTACGACGTGGCGGAAGACGACGCCACGGTCGCGGAGCTTGCTGCCCGGTTTCAAGCGCAGCGAGAGAAGCCACCCGAGCTCGCCGCCATCGCCTACGTGCAGGACCGAATACGCTATGTTTCGACGGGGTTTGGCGAAGGCGGATATCGCCCGCGCGCGCCCGAGGTGATTGTCAAACGCCGCTACGGCGATTGCAAAGATAAGGCGCTACTGCTGAGCGCGGTTCTGCGGAAGTTGGGTTTTGAAGCGCGCCCCGCCTTGGTTAGCGCGCGCCGCCCGCGCGCGCCGCTGACGGAATCGCCCTCGCCATTATCGTTCGATCATGTCGTCGTGCGGGCGATCATTGAGGGCGAAGTGTGTTGGATTGACGCGACCAGCACCGGCCAACGCGGACCGATGGCCAAGCGCGGGCGCCCGCACGGAATGGCGGCGTTGCCGATCATGCGCGGCGTGGACGCGCTCGAGCTGATTCCGCCGCTGCCGCAACATCTTGCCGGCGATTTCTCAGATGGCGTGATCGATTTAAGCGCGGGTGTCGGCGCGGCGGCGACCGTGTCCGGCTATCTAGAAGCTGTGGGGATGGATGCGGAATCGATGCGCCGCCATCTGTCAGCCTACGGGATCGAGGCGTACGCGCAGATGTACCTCGATACCAATTCCCAGGATCACGGCGAGGCAGTCCAAGAGCAATTCGACGTCGAGGACGACGAGGTCAACAATGTCATTCGCCTCAACATGCGAACGCGCCTGCTGGATCCGTGGCGGCAGACGCCAGGTGGTTTACGCGAGTATCGTGCGACCTTGTGCTATGCGACGACGTTGCTGCCGGCGACACCGTTGAATGCGCGCAGGCTGCCGGTGCTGCTATTGGAACATCCACTGCACCACGTGCACGTCGAGCGGGTTTTGCTGCCGCGCAACGGGCGGGCGGTCGGGCTCGCCTCGCGCACCGAGCGGCGTGAGAATTCGGCGTTTTCCTTCGTGCGCACCGATGTCTTGACGGCCAATGAGCTCAAGGTGAGCGTTGAGACGCGGACGCTGGCGACCCACTTGCCTGCCGAGGACGCGCTCGGCGCCTTGCGGGACCAAACCGCGCTGCAGCAGGGCCACATCCTGCAATTGGCGTTTCGCCCACGCGGTTGGCGCGCATTGTTCGGGCGCAGCTAGCCCTTGTTCTCGACCTCGTATTTCGGCAGGTCGGCGCGGAGGGTTTCGTAGAGGCGCTCGACGAAGCGTTCGGGATCGTCATCGACGAAATCGTCGAAATAGGCGTCGAGATTGCTCTCGAACACATACTCGCCGTCCTCGGCGAAGATGAAGCCGAGCTCCTCGTCGGTCTGGACGTGGATGACGGCGATTTGTGTTTCTTCGTCGTCTTCTTCGTCAGCGAGCGCGAAGCTCAAGCGGCGCGAGGAGATTTTCTCCGACAAAATCGGCGCGAGCGCTTGCAGAGCCGCCAGATCGTCGAAGCCGGTTTCTTCGCTGAGCGCGGCTTCGAGGCGCTTACGCGCGGCATCGACGTCGGCGTCGAAATTGTCGCCGGTGGGCGTGGTTTTCTTGGCCGACATCAGGCGGCTTCCATCAAGCTTTGGAACACACCCGCGCCGCCGGTGCGGCCGAGGCGTTCGTCCGAAGCGCGTTCGGGGTGGGGCATCATGCCCATGACGTTGCCGCGTTCGTTGATGATGCCGGCGATGTCGCGGGCCGAGCCGTTGGGGTTGGCCTGATAGCGGAACACCACCTGGCCTTCGCCTTCGATGCGGTCGAGCGTGTCGTCGTCGGCGGTGAAGCGGCCGTCGCCGTGGGCGATCGGGATTTCGGTTTCGCGCGTCTCGCGATAGGCGCGGGTGAAGCGGGTGTTGCCGTTGACGATGGCGAGTGGAACGTCCTTGCACGCAAACTTGAGACCTGCATTGCGCAGCAATGCGCCGGGCAGGAGCCGCGTTTCGGTGAGCACCTGAAAGCCGTTGCAGATGCCGAGCACTAGGCCGCCGCGTTCGGCGTGGCTGGCGATGGCGCGCATCACCGGGCTTTTCGCGGCCATGGCGCCGGAGCGCAGATAATCGCCGTAGGAAAAGCCGCCGGGAAGGACCACGAGATCGGTGGCGTCGGGCAAGGCGGCTTCCTTGTGCCAGACCATGGCGGCGGGTTTGCCGGTCAGGCGTTCGAGCGCGCGGGCGGCGTCGCGGTCGCAATTGGACCCCGGGAATACGATCACGGCTGATTTCATAGCGCCTTGATACGGTGCGTCGCGGCTTCGTCCAAGGGCGTGCGGCGGTTAGGAGGGCGCCTGATTGGCGCAGGTTGCGCGCTCGATGGTGGTTTCGACCTCGGCGGCGGCCGCAAACTGAAACAACCAGGAAACAGAGCCGGGCGAAATGTCGCGCCAGGCCTCGCCCTCATGGGCCCAATCGCCGACGCATCGGCGAATGGCGCTGGGGCGTTCGTTAATTTCGCCGATCAGTCGGTCGAGCAGCGCAACGACGGAATTGTTGCGCCCTTCGAGGCGCCCGGCGGTCATCACCCAACGGACGTGGGCGGCGCGGGCGTCCAGCCGGATTTGCTCCTTGGACGCTGGCGAATGCACCAGGGCGCCGCCGAACATCTCCGGATGCCGCTCGATCATCGCCAGAGTGAAATCAGCGCCGTTGGAATAGCCGCCGACCGCGCGCTGGGCGGGATCGGTGGACGCGCCTGCGACCCGCTCGGCGAACGGGATCACGGTTTCCAGGAACCAGCGTTCGTGATCTTCGAACGTCGTGCGCCGCTCGCGGTAGAGCACGTATTCGAAGTGGCGGAGCTGACGATGGGGGTCGATCGACACAACCAGGAACGGCGGCACCCGCCCGTCCGCCACTGCTTGCCGGAGGCCCGCGACGACGACGTAGAGCCCGTAGGCGCCGTCGGCCATGTAGAGCACCGGCAGCGGCCCGGGCGGGGCGTTGGCCGGGCGCCAGAAATAGACGGAGCGGCGAACGGCCGGGTTGGGGCCTTCTATGGCTATGGAGCGGATTTCACCGCTCATGGCGGGGAACTCCGGGATCTGGTCGATCGATTGTTGCGCGGCCGCCGCGGTGGGCAGGATCGAAACGGCGAGCGCCAAGAGCAGAGCACGAAGCATGGGCAGGAGGCTCGCAGGGGCGGCCGTGCGCCTCAACCCATGAGCGACAGCCGCCCGCAGCCCTCACGCACACGTGATTCCGGCCGCGAGCCTTGCTAGAAGCCGCTGATGTCGACCTGGATCATCATCGCGGCTTTGGGCTCCATTGGGATCACCGCCCTGCTGGCTTCGTTGCTGTGGCGTATCAATAAGTCGGCGGCGCGTGGTGATGGCGGCGATGCCGGCGTGACTATGATCGACGGCGGCAGCGGCAAGATGCGCGCTGATAGCGACGGCGATTCTAGCGATGGCGGCGGTGATGGCGGCGGTGGCGATTGAGGTCGCCGCGTTTTTGAGTTTTTCGATGTTGCAGGGGAACAGAATGTCCAAGCCAGTTGTGCGCGCCGCTATGGGCGCTGTGTTCGCGTTGACGTTGGCTGCGTGCGGCAGTGGCGAGCAACGCAGCGCCGCCAATCCAGCGCAGGCGATCAGCATCGACGGCTCATCGACCGTGTTCCCGATTTCTGAGGCGGCGGCTGAAGCATTCTCTGCCGAGACGACAGGGGGCGCGCGCGTCACCGTCGGCGAGAGCGGCACCGGCGGCGGCTTCCGTAAGTTCTGCCGTGGCGAAACGCAGGTGCAGGGCGCTTCGCGGCCGATCCTCACCGAGGAAATCGCGGCCTGCGCAGCAGCGGGCATCGAATACGTCGAAGTGCCGATCGCGTTCGATGGGCTGACCGTCGTTGTGCAAACGACCAACCCGGTGCGCAGCGCGACGATCGCTGAATTGAAGCGCATCTGGGAGCCTGCGGCGGAGCGCAACATCACCAATTGGCGCCACGTCAATCAGAGCTGGCCGGACATGGGCCTGCAATTGTTTGGCGCCGGCACTGCGTCAGGCACGTTCGACTATTTTACCGAAGCGGTTGTCGGCACGGCGAAATCGTCGCGCACCGATTACACGCCGACTGAGGACGATAACGTCACGGTGCAGGGCGTGGTCTCGAACGCCGGCGCGATGGGCTATTTCGGCTTTGCCTATTATGAGCAGAACCGTGAGCGCCTGCACGCACTGGCCATTGATGCGGGCAATGGCCCGATCGCGCCAAGTGCGGAAACGATCGCCAGCGGCGCATATCCGTTGGCGCGACCGTTGTTCATCTATGTGAGCGCGGAAGCGCTGCGACGCCCGCATGTGCAGCGGTTCGCGCAATATTACGTCGCCAACGCCGTGCGGCTCGCGCCGCAGGTGGGCTATGTGCCGCTGCCGGAAGCCGCTTACGCCGAACTCGCCGCGCGCCTCACCGAAGTGCGTACCGGCACCGCGTTCGGTGGCGTGCAGGACGTGCATGCCAACATCGCCGAAGTGCTGGCGCGACCGTTGGTGAGTGTGCCTGCCGCAGGCGAGTAAAGGGCCCCGCGCACTTGACGCGCAAGCCGCGCGTGTAAATTCTCCGCGCAAGGTATGGGGGACGTATGGACGACGCTGCGAGACGTCACGGATTTGCACGCGTCCTGTCCAAACAGACGCCGGAGCTTCTGCCTTTCATCGACTGGGAGCAGACGGAGAAGCGATCGCTTGCACTTGTCTGGGCGGTTTTCCTCGCCACCGCGTTCTTGCTTGTTGGCATAGGCGCGGGCGCGTGGATCTACCGCGATGAATTGTTCTATGCGCTATGGATCGCTCCGTCGTTCGATCTTTTGTTTTTCATCCTGGTGATTGCACTCGTCGTAGCGACTCGGGCGACGACGGGGAGCATTCGACGCATCGAGCAGGAACTCGGCAAATATCCCGAGGTGGCGCTGTTTGGCGTCAAAGCGCCGATCATCTATTTGCGCGAATTCGGCAACGAGAACCCCGATCTGGATCGTAGCGCGCTCGATGACAACGCGGCGAAAGCCTCCAACTTTTTGGGCGGCCACTTTTTCGCGCTCGCCGCTCGGCTGATCATTTCCACCGACAATTCGCTGGAAAACATGCTGTCGAAGGAATTGTCAGGGTTGGGGCCGCTGCTTTGTCTGAGAGACGCGCGGCAGCGCCGGCCGATCGGTGGGGCTTTTCGGATGCAGGGCTTGCTCGAAAGCTGGCAAACCTTGGTTCGCAATCTTCTCAGCCGCTCGGCGCTGGCGTTCGTACACTTCGGCCCAAGTCCCGCCGTGTCTTGGGAAATCGAGGAGGTTGTGCAGCGTTCGACGAAGCCTTCCTTGATCTGGATCGAGTATGTCGTCGCGCCGGCCGGACATCCGCCGGGCGCGGACTACATCGATCTATTTCCCAAGGCGCTAACGCCGCTGTTGCGCGCGACCGGCGTAACCAGCGCGGAATTGGGACCGCACGACGACGATCGCGGGTTCATGTTTCTGGTGAACGCCGACAAAAGCGTGTTTTGGCGGCGCCCCACCATGCAGTGGACGTCGATCAAAGATGCATTGAACGAGCTCACTCATCAGGCGCGGCTAAAGCCGGTCAGCAATGAGCAGCGGCGCGACGTGAACACTGTCGGATACAGGCTCAGCGGCGCGCTCGCAGGGATAATTTCGCTCTTGCTGATGTTTTGCATGACGGGCGTTGTCGCCTCGTACGGGTCCGCGTTCTTTGCGGTGCGCGATACGGTTGCCACCGCGACTATCGCCTGCGAACGGGGCGACACCAATGTGTGCTACGCGCTCAGTCACGAACCGCGCGCCGATCGCCGGCATTTCTCGGATATTGCCTGCGGGCGGGGGCATGTCCAAGCCTGCGCGGAGCTTGGCGCGTTGATGTTGAACGAGACGTCGAGCCCAGAAGATCGCAACGCTGGGCTCGCGAACTTGATGTTCGCTTGCAATGGTGGAGAGCGTCTGGCCTGCGACGCGATTGGAGAAGAGGGCGCGCGCTTGCTGCAGAGCGCGCCTGAAACGGGGATCGGCTACCTCAGGGCAGCGTGCGGCAAGGGATCGTCCGCGAGCTGCGGTTCGTTGGCGACAATTTATTGGGAGGGGCGCTTGGCGGCGCTCGACTATGCTTCCGCGCGCGACTACGCCGTCACCGCGTGCAATGGCCGCCAGGCGCAAGGGTGCAGGGTGCTTGCGCTCGTCTATCAATACGGTGCGGGCGTGGCTGCAGATCCGGCGCGCGCACGCGAGTTCGAAGCACAAGCGTTCGACATCGACCGGGCGAACCAACGCTCCAGTCCGTACTTCACGTCGCCGTATCCTTAGGGCGCGCTATTGCGCGATGTCTACGCGGTAGCTTTCGACGACGGTGTTGGCGAGGAGCTTTTCGCACATCTCGCGGACCTGAGCTTCCGCGGTGGCGGGGTCGAGGTTTCCGTCGAGCTGGATTTCGATGACCTTACCAACGCGGGCGTCGTTGACGCCGCCGAAGCCAAGCTCGGTCAGGGCGCCGGCCACGGCCTTGCCCTGCACGTCTAAAACCCCGGGCTTCAAGCCCACGGTGACAATCGCTTTCATATCAGCCCCCTTACTTCCCAGCCCCATACTCCTCCGCCCCCGGAGGAGTGTCACGCGCCTACCGCAGCGCGGGACCAGGGCAAACGCAGTGAACCTGCGTTAGTGGACGCTCTCGCCGCCGGCGGCCTGCTTCAGGATGCCGAGGCGGCGGGCCACTTCGACGTAGGCCTCGGTGACGTTGCCGAGGTCGCGGCGGAAGCGGTCCTTGTCGAGTTTTTCGTTGGTCTGCATGTCCCACAGCCGGGCGCTGTCGGGGCTGATCTCATCGGCGATGACCGTGCGGACCATGTCGCCTTCGTAAAGGCGGCCGAACTCGATCTTGAAATCGACCAGCTTGATGCCGACGCCGCCGAACAGGCCGAACAGATAATCGTTCACGCGCAGCGTGAGCGCCATGATGTCGTCGATCTCCTGGGTGGAGGCCCAGTTGAACGCGGTGATGTGCTCTTCGGCGACGATCGGATCCTGGAGCGCATCGTTCTTGTAGTAGAACTCGATGATCGAGCGCGGCAGCGGCGTGCCTTCCTCGATGCCCAGGCGCGTCGACAGCGAACCGGCGGCGACGTTGCGGCACACCACTTCGAGCGGGATGATCTCAACCTCACGCACGAGCTGTTCGCGCATGTTCATCGTCTTGATGTAGTGCGTGGGCACGCCGATCGCGTTCAGGTTCTGCATGATGAACCCGGAGATCTGGTTGTTCACGACGCCTTTGCCTTCGAGGATCGCCTTCTTCTGCGCGTTGAAGGCGGTGGCGTCGTCCTTGAAATATTGGATCAGAGTGCCCGGCTCGGGGCCCTCGTACAAAATCTTGGCCTTGCCTTCGTAGATCTTCTTGCGGCGGGACATTTGAGCCCTCCTCAGGGGGGCGACGGCTGAGCCGGGCGCGTGCGGAATCGCCCGCGCCGTTAAGGTTCAAACCTAGGGGAGCGAACGCCCGGCTACAATGTCGCGCCGCCGCAAGGCGAATGCGAAGGCAGTTCCGGGCGGGCGCGGGTTGAAGGGGGGCGGCGGGCTTCTTATGGATAGGGTCCCGAACAGCGTAATGAGGCCCCAGGCATGAGCGAATTCGACAAACGTGAGCGCGCAGCTGAGACAAAATATCAGCTAGAACAAGACCTTGAGTTCAAAGCTCAAGCGCGCCGCGCCAAGCTTGTGGGCCGTTGGGCGGCTGGTCTGATGGGCTTGGCCGACGATGCGGCCGAGGATTACGCCAAATCGGTCGTGATCGCCGATCTGGAGGAGGCGGGCGTCGAAGATCTGTTCAAGAAGATCCGCGCCGATCTCGACCTGCACGCGGTGAAGCAGACCGACCACCAAATCCGCACCAAGATGGACGAGTGCCTCGGCGAAGCGCGCGCGCAGATCGCCGCCAGCAATTAAGCGAAGGCGCCCGCGCCGGATCATGGAGGCCAGCGCGGGCGTGATTGCGCTTAGCGCGCGCGGTCGAGGTTGAGTTCGACGGTGCGGCTCCAAGTGGCGCCGTTGTCGCGGCTCATTTCGCCGACTTCGTTCCAGTGCGTGTCGGTGAGGGTAATCGTGTAGCGCACCAAAACCGGCGCGAAATTCATCGTCCATTGTAGACGGCCATCGTCGAGGAAGCGCGCTTCGGCGGTGGCGGCGCGGCCGTCATTGTAGACACGGAATTCGTAGAGGCCGCGGCGATCGTCGTAGGAAATCACGCCAAAAGCGCGGAAAATCGGCGTTCCAGCGCGGCTGGCGTCGCCGTAGCCATTGCCGTGGATCACCAGCAGCAAGCCGTCCATGTCGCTTTCGATGCGCTCGTGTTGATAGACGGTGCGGGTCGCGGGCGAGGTGACGGCAGCCTCGCCGGTCCACGTGCCGACCATGCCGGCCAGACGCTGCATCGCCGCGCGCTGGGCGGCGAGATCGGGGCCGCGATAAGCGGCTTGGGTTTGGGCCTGTGCTTGCGCGGAAGCGGGGGCGACGGCGCTGAAAAGCGCAAACGCGGCAAGGGCGGGGAGCAGGAAGCGCATTTGGACGTTCTCCATTCGAAGTACTTTGCATAACAAAGAACATTGTTGCTTGAGAGTCAAGGGTGGCGGTCGTTTACGCTGTCACTGAACCTTTCTTCCACGCTCCGGCGGCAAGATGCGGCCTGAAATCCCAGGGGCGGCGATGCGGCGGCTTGCGACGAGTGTGGCAGCGTTGGTGTGGGCGGGCGCGTGTTCGCCGGCGCCGAGCCTGAGCGTCGAAGATGCGCGGACCATCGTCGATGATGTCGGCCGAGGCGCGGCGCGCGTTGACGTTTGCACCGAGGAAGGCCGCGCCACCTATCGCGCTGCGGTTCGCGTTTATTCGGCCGAGCAAGCAGCGCAAGGGAAGGTGTGGCCGAACGTGATGGCCGCGCTCTCGGGCGATCACACGATGGATGGCGGCGAAGCGGCGGTGATGGGCGCGATGATCGCGGGCTATGTGCGCGCGTCCGATCTGGCGGGCGATGCCGGGCGGGTGAGCCAGATGCTCAATATGTCGATCCATCTCAACGATCAACGCAATCTGTTCCGCGATGGCATGCGCGATGCGTGCGCGGAGGTGATGGAGTTGCAGCAGCTGGTGGCGCGCGAGCAATTGTATGCCGGCTTGATGGAGCGGCGCGCGGCGCGTGCAATGGAGCGGGGCGATGAAGCGCGCGCGCGGGAAATCCGCTACGATCTGTACGAGCATTCGCAGCGCATCGCCGATGACGTTCAGCGGCTGACGGCCGCCATCGAAGCCAAGATTGCCGCAAACAAGAATTAAGCGCCGAAGACGCGCGCGAAAATCTCATCGACGCGCGCGAAATGGTGCGCGTCGGTGAAGCAGGCGTCGAGCGCTTTGGCGTCGAGCTTGGCGCCGATTTCCGCGTCGGCTTTGAGGCGGTCGATCAACGCAGTCTCCGCGCGCGGCGGCGGGCTTTGCCACACGGCCATCGCATTGCGCTGCACCAGGCGGTAGGCGTCCTCGCGGCTGACGCCTTGTTGCGTCAACGCCAGCATCACGCGCTGCGAATTGTGCAGGCCGCCGAGCAGCGCCAGATTGCGCGCCATGTTGTCGGGATAAACGACGAGCTTTTCGATCACCATCGCCATGCGGTGCAGCGCGAAATCGAGGTGGATCGTCGCGTCGGGGCCGATGCCGCGCTCGACGCTCGAATGGCTGATGTCGCGCTCGTGCCAGAGGGCGACGTTTTCCATTGCCGGCGTCACTGCGCTGCGTACGAGGCGGGCGAGGCCGCAGAGATTTTCGGTCAGCACCGGGTTGCGCTTGTGCGGCATCGCCGAGGAGCCCTTTTGGCCGGGCTCGAAATATTCTTCCGCCTCCAGCACCTCAGTGCGTTGCAGATGGCGGATCTCGGTGGCGAGGCGCTCGATGCCGGCGGCCACCACGCCCAGGGCGGCAAAAAAAGCGGCGTGGCGATCACGCGGAATCACTTGGGTTGAGACGGGCTCGACGACGAGGCCGAGTTTCTCCGCCACGTATTTCTCAACGCGCGGATCGATCTGCGCGAAGGTGCCGACAGCGCCAGAGATGGCGCAGGTGGCGATTTCGAAGCGCGCCATGTGCAGACGCTCATGGTTGCGCTGGAACTCGGCGTAGTGGCCGGCGAGCTTGAGGCCGAAAGTGGTGGGCTCGGCGTGGATGCCGTGGCTGCGGCCGATGCAGGGCGTGAGCTTGTACTCGACGGCGCGCTTCTTCAACGCGGCCATCACACGCTCGCAGCCGGCGATCAACAGATCGCTGGCGCGTACGAGCTGCACAGCGAGGCAGGTGTCGAGCACGTCGCTCGATGTCATGCCTTGGTGGGCGAAGCGGCTCTCGGGGCCGACATGTTCGGCGACGCTGGTGAGAAAGGCGATGACGTCGTGCTTCACCTCGCGCTCGATCTCGTCGATGCGGGCGACGTCGAACTTGCCTCTGGTGCGATAGGCCTCGGCGGCGCTTTTCGGAATCGTGCCGAGGTCCGCCATCGCCTCCATGGCGAGGGTTTCGATCTCGAGCCAGATGCCGTAGCGGCTCTCCGGCTCCCAAATGGCCGTCATTTCAGGGCGTGCGTAGCGCGGAATCATGCGCCGCTACGTAGCCCATTCCTCGCGCCAAGCGAAGCGCGGGTCCGTTAGACCGTGCGGTCTTTCAACAAAGTGCGCCCGGCCAACAGGAAGTGAATTGCGGCCCACACCAGAACCACCATCAAACTGATCAGCGCGTAGCGCAGGCCCTGCGCGTCGGCGGCGGCGCAGGTGGCGGCGTTGGCGGCGTCTGCGCATTGGGCGAGCGTGAGACCGCCGTCAGCGAGGATGTTGGCGGCGAACCAATCGTTGGCGGCGCCCACGAATGGGGGGCCGAGGCCGTAGCCGACCAAATTGACGATGAGCAGCAAAACGGCGGTGGCGGTGGCGCGCGTGCGCGGCGTTGCGACGCCCTGCGTCACTGCGTACATCGGCCCCAGATAGAGGTAGTGCGCGATCGGCGCGAGCAGCAGAAACGCGAACGCCCAGATGAACTCGGTCTGGATGAAGGAGAGCGCGTAGAGCGGCACCGCGAACGCCATGCCGAGCGCGGGCAGCCACGAGAGCACGTGCTTGTGGCGGTGCGCCAGACGGTCGGCCAGGAAGCCACCCAGGAACGTGCCGAGCGCGGTGGAGACGCCGGCGATCAGCCCGAAGGCGTACGACGCGTTGGCGACCTCCTGCGGCAGCGTGGCGCCGAGTTCGTAATTGCGGACGATGTGCGAGACGAGGAATTGCGAACTGCCGTAGCCGACGAAGCTGATCAGCGCGCCGCCGAACGCCGCGTGCCAGAACGAGGCCTTGCCAGCGAGCGAGCGCACGGTTTCGCCGAGCGTCGGCGCTTTTGCGTTTTGCGGGCCGCTGCGTGGAGGTTCCTTGACGGTCAGCTTGAGCAGCAAAGCTGCGGCGACGCCGGGCAGGCCCAACATCAAGAACGCGGTGCGCCAGTCGAAATTCTGCACCAGCCAGCCGCCGCCGACGGCGGCAAGCGCCGAACCGAACGGAATGCCGAGCGAGAAGATCGCCAGAGCGGTGGCGCGGCGTTCGGGAGGGAAATAATCTGAGATCGCCGAGTGCGAGGGCGGCACGCAGGCCGCTTCGCCGATGCCGACGCCGATGCGCGCCGCGGCCAGTTGCACGAAATTGCCGGCCATGCCGCACGCGGCGGTCATCACGCTCCAAACGGCTGCGCCCATGGCGACGATGCTGATGCGGTTGGCGCGCTCGGCGTAGCGGGCGATCGGAATGCCGAGCAAGGTGTAAAGGATGGCGAAGGCGGGGCCGCCCAGGAGGCCGAGCATGAAATTGCTGACGCCAAACTCCTCCTTGATGGGCTCCTGCACGATCGAGATGAGCAGGCGGTCGATGAAGTTGAAAGTGTAGATGATGACGAGAACCGCGAGCACGTACGCCCGGTAGGCCTTGGTGCCAAAGCCTGTATGGGCCGGCGCGGCAGCGTCGCTCATGCGTTTCCCCTGTTTTGGCGTGACCCTAACGGCGCTGGCGCTTGGAGCAAGCGGTTAGGGTGACGGCGCACCTCTACCCCGCGAGGGGGAGAGGTCGCTTGCGCAAGCAAGCGGGTGAGGGGGTGAGGTTCAAGGTGGAGCGCCGCGTTGACGCTTGCGCCTCGTTCGGAAGCTCGCCCCCTCATCCGGCCTTCGGCCACCTTCTCCCCCTCGCGGGGGAGAAGGGAGTGACTTAGAGCGTCTTGAAGCACGACGCGCCGTTGCGGCTGATGAAGTTGTCGAGATTAGCGGCCATACGCCGCCGCCAAATAATGCCGCGTGGCGCGTGCGAAGAGCGCCGCACTAATTAAGCAGATCACGCTCATCCCAATAGAACCCACTAACAGCCACTGGATCCCCAAAAATAGGAATGGCACGAACAGCCACAACAAGCCGATTCCAAACGTAACCGCCGCGAACCGCACAAATCGGTCGGCACGGATTCTATGTCTCTCGGCGTCGCTATACGATCCTGCCACGGCCACCTCCCACCCATGAATGTGAGCCAACATATCCGCTCCTGCCGCGTTTACGGGGGTGTCATCAATTGGCCTACAACAACCCCAACGTCTTGAAGCTCGACGCGCCGTTGCGGCCGATGACGAGGTGGTCGTGGACTTTCACGCCGACAGCGCCAGTCGCCGCGACGATCTCTCGGGTGATGTGGATGTCCTGCGTCGAGGGCTTGGGGTCGCCGCTCGGGTGATTGTGGACGAGGATCACCGAAGCGGCTGAAAGCTCGAGCGCGCGCCGCGCGATTTCGCGCGGATAGACGGGCGCGTGATCGATGGTGCCTTCGTTCATCACCTCGTCGGCGATCAGCTGGTTTTTCACGTCGAGAAACAGCACGCGGAATTGCTCGCGCGGTTCGTGCGCCATCGCCGTGCGGCAGTAGTTCACGAGCGCCGACCACGATGACACCACTGTGCGCTGGCTGAGTTCGGCTTTGGCGGCGCGTTCGAGCAGCGCGTGGATGATCTTCAGATCCTGCGCGACGGCGGGGCCCGCGCCTTCCACCTCGGCGATGCGCGGGGCGGGTGCGCCGAGCACGCCGGCGATGTCGCCGAACTTGGCGATCAAAGCTTTAGCGAGGGGTTTGGTGTCGCGGCGCGGAATGGTGCGGAAGAGCATCATCTCCAGCAGTTCGTAATCGGCGAGCGCGCCGGGGCCGGCGTCCTCGAAGCGCTTGCGCAGGCGACCGCGATGATCGTGGTAGTGCGGCTTCAGCGGATCGGGCGGCGTGGCTTTGGCGCGGCCGGCCGCGATCGGCGCGGCGTCGATCTGAAACAAGAAGCGCGAGGCGTCTTCAACTGCGGCGTCGAGCGCTTTGCGCTCGCCGGCTTCGCGGGCGCCGCGCCGTGGCACTACGCGGCTTTCGCGTGCGGTGTGTGCAGGCCCGCGGGCGAGGCGGTGAAGATTTGCACGCCGTCTTCGGTGACGCCGATGGAGTGCTCGTATTGGGCCGAGAGGCTTTTGTCCTTGGTGACGGCGGTCCACCCGTCGCCGAGCACTTTCACGCCGGGCGCGCCAAGGTTCAGCATCGGCTCGACCGTGAACATCATGCCGGGCTTCAAGGTCGGGCCTTGGCCGGGTTTGCCGTAGTGCAGAATGTTGGGCGCGTCGTGGAAGATGCGCCCCAAGCCGTGGCCGCAGAACTCGCGCACGACAGCGCAGCGTTCGGCTTCTGCGTAGGATTGGATGGCGTGGCCGAGATCGCCAAGCGTCGCGCCGGGCTTCACGGCGGCGATGCCGCGCATCATCGCTTCGTAGGTGACGTCCATCAGGCGCTGCGCCTTGCGCGCGACTTCGCCGATCCCGTACATGCGGCTCGTATCGCCGTGCCAGCCATCGAGGATGGCGGTGACGTCGATGTTGAGCACGTCGCCGTCCTTCAGCGCCCGCTCGCCGGGAATGCCGTGGCAGACCACGTGATTGAGTGAGGTGCAGATGGTGTGGCGATAGCCACGGTAATTGATGCAGGCCGGCAGCGCGCCGTGATCGAGCACGAATTCGCGGGCGAGATCGTCCAGCCGCGCGGTGGTGACCCCCTCGCGCGTCTCGCTGGCCAGCATGTCGAGGCACGACGCGGCCAGCCGCCCAGCCGCGGCCATGCCGGGGAAGGCCTCGGCGCGGTCGTGGATCTTGATGTGGCGCTCGGGCGCGTAGGCTTCGACGTTGTTCATGGGGTGGTTCTAACATAGGCGCGGACGGGGGAAAGTGCAGCGGCGCCCGTCTAGGCGGCGCTTTTCGCGGTTTTTCCGACGACACGGTTGCGGCCGGCGCGTTTGGCTTCGTAGAGGGCCTCGTCGGCGCGCTTGAGCAGGGATTCGGCGGTTTCGTTGGCGCCGTCGGAGGAGGCGACGCCGATGGAGGTGGTGACCGTAAGACGCTCGATGGCTGCGGGAACCGCGAAGGGCGCCGCGCAAATGTTGCGGCGCAGGCGCTCGGCGGCGAGGCAGGCGGTGTCGCCGGGCGTGCTCGGCATGATGACGACGAATTCTTCGCCGCCCATGCGGCAGGCGTAGTCAGAGGGGCGAACGTTGGTGCCCATGCGCGCGGCGAACTCGCGCAGCACGTGGTCGCCGACATCGTGGCCCCAGCTGTCGTTGATCTGCTTGAAATGGTCGAGATCGGCCACCATGACCGACACCGGCTCGCCGCCGCATTGCGCGCGCTGCACGAGCGGCGCGAGCTGGGCGAACAGGAAGCGGCGATTGTAGAGGCCGGTGAGCTGGTCGGTGACGGCGAGTTCGAGGCTTTGATCGAGGCGGTTGCGCAGCGCGTCCATATAGCGTTTGCGGCGCATGAGCGTGCGGGCGCGGGCGATGATCTCGTCCTCGTCAACGGGGCGCACGATGATGTCATGGGCGCCGAGCTCAAGCGCACGCAGCGCGCGGACGCGATCGTCGGGATCGACAATGGCGAGGATGGGCAGGTGGCGCGTCGGTTCGCCTGAGCGCATCCGAGCGATGACGCGGAAGCCGTCGAAGCTTTTGGCGGTGACGGAGACGACGACCAGATCGGGCGGACCCGCAGCGGTGTCGTTGGCGCCGATCAGGGTGACGCGATGCTCGACGCCAAGCGCGGTGGTGATGCGCTTGATCTGCGTGGCGTTGTCGTCAACCAGCAGCACGTTGCCGGCCGTGAGCCGATGCGCGTCGAGCGGGTCGGGGCGCATCTCTTCGCCGATGACGCCGAGCTTCTTGCCGTTGGCTTCGCGCGCGCGCAGTTCGTCGATCACCACTTTCAGGCCGACGAGGTTTTTCACCCGCGCCAGCAACTGAACTTCGTCGATCGGTTTGGTGAGAAAGTCCTCCGCGCCGGCTTGCAGACCGCGCAAGCGATTGTCGCGATCGTCGAGCGTGGTGAGGATGACGACGGGGATGTGGCGCGTTTCCGGCTGCGCCTTGATACGGCGGCAGGCCTCGTAGCCGTCGATGCCGCCGGGCATCATCACGTCCATCAAGATGATGTCGGGCAATTCGCGCTTGGCGCGTTGCACGGCCTCTTCGCCGCGTTGGGCGGTCAGCACGTCGTAATATTCAGCCGTGAGCTTGGCCTGCAGCAGCCGCCGGTTGGCCTCTAGATCGTCAACGACGAGGACGCGGGCGCTCAATCAGGGCCCCTATCCGATGAACCGGCGAATGGTTTCCAGGAACGTCGTCACCGAGATCGGCTTGGAGAGGTAAGCGTCGCAGCCGGCGGCCATGATCTTCTGTTCGTCGCCGCGCATGGCGAAGGCCGTCACCGCGACAACCGGGATCGATTTGAGCGCGGGGTCTTTCTTCAAGCGCTCGGTGATGTCGATGCCGGAGATTTCCGGGAGCTGAATGTCCATGACGATCAGGTCCGGCTTGTGCTCGCGCGCGAGCGGCAGCGCTTGGCGACCGTCCTTGGTTTTCACCGTGCGGTAGCCGAAGGCCTCGAGCAAATCGTTGAACAGCCTCATATTGAGTTCGCTGTCTTCGACGATGAGGACCGTTTTCTTCTCGGCCATACGCGTTTGCTCTCTCGGGGCCTTTGGGCGCCGGATCGCGAAGCCGGCGGCTTCGTGATAGCGCCAAGGGCTTAACAACCCCTGCCTAAGCCAGCAATCTAGGCATCGGCGTTAACAGAGTCTTAGGAATGGGCGCATGCGTCTGGGGGTGGATTTTGGCGGCACCAAGATCGAAGCGGCCATGCTTGATTCCAAAGGCGGAATCCTCGCGCGCCAACGTGTGCCCAATCCGGGGAATTACAGCGCCGCAGTGGCGGCGGTGGCCGATCTGACCGCGCGAATCGAACACGAAACCGGCACCCGAGCCGAAACGATTGGCGTCGCCATGCCGGGCTCGCTCTCGCCCGTCAGCGGGCGCGTGCGCAACGCCAATTCGGTTTGGCTGAACGGCGAGCCGTTCCTGGAAGATTTGAAGGCGGCATTGGCGCGTCCCGTGCGTGTCGAGAACGACGCCAATTGCTTCGCATTGTCGGAGGCCGTCGACGGCGCGGCGGCAGGCGCACGCGTGGTGTTCGGCGTGATCTTGGGAACGGGATGCGGTGGCGGCGTTGTCGTCGACGGACGCACAATCGAAGGCGTGAACGGCATTGGCGGCGAATGGGGACACACGCCGCTGCCGTGGAAGCGAGTCGATGAAATCGCCGCGCGCGATTGGTGCGGGCGGTGGGATTGTCTCGAGCAATGGATCAGCGGCACCGGCTTCAAGCGCTGGGCCGGCATCAGCGCGCGCGAGGCTGATGAGGCGGCGCGCGGCGGCGACGCGAAGGCGCGCGTGCTGCTGGATATGCTGAGCGACCGCGTGGCGCGGGCGTTGAGCGTGGTGATCGACATTCTTGATCCCGATGTGATCGTGCTCGGCGGGGGCGTGTCGAATGTTGCGTCGCTCTATCCGAGCATTCAGGGAAAGCTGATCGCGCATGTGTTCTCCGATGTGCTGCAAACGCGCGTGGTTAAGAACATGCACGGCGATAGCTCCGGTGTGCGCGGCGCGGCCTGGCTGTTTCAGCCGGGAGAGACGGCGTGATCTTCTGTCGCGTCTGCGGCGGGGAAAGCGCCGACGCGGCGCGCTGCAGCGCGTGCGGCGAAGAGCAATTGGTCGAGCACGACGAACTGGCCAAGCTCTCGATCGCGCATCTTGATTGCGACGCTTTCTACGCCAGCATCGAAAAGCGCGACGATCCGAGCTTGCAGCCGTACCCGGTGATTGTCGGCGGCGGCAAACGGGGCGTGGTGTCGACCTGTTGCTATGTGGCGCGCGCGTATGGCGTGCGCTCGGCGATGCCGATGTTCAAGGCGCTGAAACTGTGCCCACAGGCCAAGGTGGTGCATGGCGAGATGCGCAAGTACGTCGAAGAAGGGCGGATCATCCGCCGGATGATGGAAGAGCTCACGCCGCAGGTTGAGCCGCTGTCGATCGACGAGGCGTTCATGGACTTGTCGGGCACCGAGGCGCTGCATGGCGGCGCGCCGGTGCAATCCTTGATCAAGCTGCAGAACGCCATCCAGGCCGAGCGCAATCTCACGGTGTCGATCGGGCTGTCGTTCAACAAATTCCTCGCCAAGACCGCCTCCGATCTCGACAAGCCGCGCGGGTTTGCAGTGATCGGGCGGGCCGAGGCTTTGGCGTTTCTGGCGCCGCGTTCGGTGTCGACCCTGCCGGGCGTGGGCCCCGCAGGCGCGGAATCCTTAGCGCGGCACAATCTGCGCAACATCGGCGACATCCGCGATGTGGGTGAGCAGCGCATGCGTGCGTTGATGGGCGATTGGGGCGCGCATCTGTTTGCGCTCTCGATGGCGTACGACGTGCGCCGCGTCGATCCGCACGGTGAGCGCAAGAGCATTTCCGCCGAGACCACGTTTTTCGAGGATGTCGCCGAGATCGAGCAGCTTGAGGATATTTTGTGGCCGCTGTGCGAGAAGGTCGCCGCGCGGTGCCGCGCCACCGAGAGCGCCGGGCGTACATTGACGCTGAAGCTGAAGGACACGCGCTTCAAAATCATCACGCGCCGGCGGCAATTGCCGGAGCCTACTCTGCTGGCGCACCGCATCTTCGATACGGCGCGCGAATTGCTGGCCGCCGACGCGGACGGGCGCACCAAGTTCCGGCTGATCGGCGTCGGCCTCGCCGACTTTTCCGATGCCGCGAGCGCTGACAAGGGCGATATGCTGGACACCGCCACGCCGAAGCGCGCGGCCGCCGAGGCCGCAGTGGCGAAGGCGCGGGGCAAGTTCGGCAAGGACGCGGTGGTGACCGGGCGGGCGCTGAAGGCGCAACGGGATGACGAGTGAGCCCGCGCGCGCTAAGACGGTGCAATCGAATTCAGGGGAGCGCCAGATGGGCCGGATTGATGTGCGGTTGCAGGAATTGGGGATCATTTTGCCGACGCCGCCGGCGCCGGTGGCGAGCTACGTGCCGTTCGTGATCGTCGGCAAGGTGGTGCACGTGTCGGGGCAGGTGTCGGTGGACGCGCACGGCGGCATCAAGGGCAAATTGGGCGACGCCATCGAGGTTGAGCAGGGCCAGGCGGCGGCGCGTTTGTGCGGGCTCAATCTGCTGGCGCAGGTACGCGCGGCGTGCGGCGGCGATCTCGACCGTGTCAAGCGGGTGGTGAAGCTGAATGGCTTCGTCAACGTGACGCCGGATTTCGATCCGATCCCGCAGGTGATGAACGGCTGTTCCGATCTGATGGTGTCGGTGTTTGGCGACGCGGGACGCCACGCGCGCTCGGCGGTGGGTATGGCCAATCTGCCGCTGAACTATGCCGTCGAAGTCGATGGGATGTTCGAGTTAGACTAGGTCCATGGATGGATCCGACGCGCTCACGCTTGAGGTTCTGGACGGGCTAGAGAGCGTGTCGCGCGAGGTGTGGGATGGGCTCGCCAATCCCGCGGATGCGCCGTTCGATCCATTTTTGTCTTGGGATTTTCTCGAAGCGCTTGAGGCGTCGGGCTGCGCGTCGAGCGAGAATGGCTGGACGCCGGCGCATCTGATCGCGCGCGACGCGGGCGGGGCCGCTGTTGGCGCGCTGCCGTTTTACATCAAGAGCCATTCTTACGGCGAATACGTGTTCGATCACGCCTGGGCTGACGCCTACATGCGCGCGGGCGGGCGCTATTATCCGAAGCTGCAGGCCGCTGTGCCGTTTACGCCGGTTCCAGGGCGACGCCTGTTGGCGCGTGACGCATCGGTGCGTGAGGCGCTGGCGCGCGCGGCGATCGGCGTGGCGCAGCGGCTGGAGGCGTCGTCGGTACACATGACATTTGCCTCCGAAGAGGCCTGCGCGGCGCTGGCGCCGCTCGGCTATCTGCACCGTGCGGGGCTTCAGTATCATTGGTTCAATCGCGACTACGCGACGTTCGCGGATTTTCTGGCGGCGCTGTCGTCGCAGAAACGGAAGACAATTCGCCGTGAGCGTGCGCGTGCATGCGAGGCCGTGGTCGTGCGTGAGTTGCGCGGCAGCGAGATTAAGCCGGCGCACTGGGATTTCTTTTTCCGGTGCTACATGGACACCGGCTCGCGGAAATGGGGCTCACCGTACCTCAACCGGGAATTCTTTGAGCTACTCGGTGAGCGCATGAACGATCGGGCGGTGCTGTTTCTCGCGGAAGCGGATGCGCATCCAGTCGCAGCCGCGCTCAATTTCGTGGGCGGCGATGCGCTTTACGGGCGCTATTGGGGGCGCGTCGCGGACGTGCCGTTTCTGCATTTTGACCTGTGTTATTACCGCGCGATTGACTTCGCCATCCGCGAAGGGCTGTCGCGCGTGGAGGCGGGCGCGCAGGGCGAGCACAAACTCGCACGCGGCTACGAGCCGGTGGCGACGCATAGCGCGCACTGGATTGCGCATCCGGGGTTGCGGCAGGCAATAGCGCATTACCTCAAGGCGGAAACACCCGCGGTGATGGAGGAAGCGGAATTGCTCAGCGCTCACGGACCGTTCAAGCAAGCCTGATCAGCCGGTGCGCGTTGTTGGCGGGATCAAAGCCAATTCGGCGATGGTGAGCCGCTCGTACTCGCGCGGATCGCGTTGGCAATATTGAACCTCGGTTTCGAGGCGGTGCGTGGGGCGCACGTCGGACGGCAGCGGCGCCGCGTCCGGAACGCGCGAAACATACCAAGCGGCGTAACGCTGGCACCAAGTATCACGCTGCTCGAAATTTGCGCTTGCGGCCGGCGGCGCGTTCAAAGGACGCTCCGGCGCGCGCGTTTGGGCGACGGCGATCGGGGCGGAAATCAGCAGAATTGCGGCGATGATGTGTGAGCGCATGGCGATGTTCCTTCACTGTGAACAACGTCTTTTCAGGCGCTCGCGTTCCAATCAGCGGCGGCGTTTGCCGCCGCGAAAACTGCGCCCGCGATGATCGTCTCGCGTGCGTCCGGTTTTCTTCCAGCCGGTTGCGGGCGGCAACGGGTCGCTCAATACCGCAAACAACAGGCCGCCGCTGATCGGTGTGGCTTCTTCCAAGCGCACCTCGACGCGTTGTCCGAGAAGAAAGCGCCGTCCGCTTTGATCACCGACGAGCGCATGCGCTTTCTCGTCGTGCAGCCAGCGTTCGGGGCCAAGCGTAGAGATGGGCGCAAGGCCGTCGGCTTGTGTTTCGTCCAAGCGGATGAAGAGGCCGAAGCGCGTGACGCCGGTGACGCGACCCTCGAGCTCGACGCCGATGCGATCGGCGAGGAATGCAGCGATGTAGCGGCTGGTGGCGTCGCGCTCGGCGGCCATGGATTGGCGTTCAGTCTGGCTGATGTGCTCGGCGATCAGGTCGAGCCGGCCTTCTTCGTCATCGGTGATGCTGTCGTCGCCGAGCTTCAGCGCCTTGATCAGCGAACGATGCACGATGAGATCGGCGTAGCGGCGAATGGGCGAGGTGAAGTGCGCGTAGCGCAACAGGTTCAGGCCGAAATGGCCCAGGTTCTCGGGCGAGTAGATCGCTTGCGCCTGCGTGCGTAGCACCACTTCGTTGATGATGTCGGCGTTGGGCGTCGATTTGGCCAGATCGAGAATGCGGTTGAAGCGGCCAGCGTTGACGGTTTGGCCCTTGGTCCAGCTCATGTCCACGGTGGAGAGAAAATCGCTGAGTGCTGCAATCTTCTCGTCGCTCGGGCGGTCGTGCACGCGATAGATCAGCGGGCGGGCTTTGCTCTCTAATGTTTCCGCGGCGCAGACATTGGCCTGGATCATAAATTCTTCGATCAGTTTGTGGGCGTCGAAGCGCTCGCGCCGCCTCACGGCGGCAACCTTGCCGTCCTTGAAGATGATCTTGTGCTCGGGCGCGTCGATATCGAGCGGCTGGCGCTTCAAGCGGCCAGCCCACGCGCACGCATAGGCCGCCCAGAGCGGTTTCAGAATTGGTTCAAGCAGCGGTGCGGTTTTGTCGTCGGGTTTGCCGTCGATGGCGTTCTGCGCTTGCTCGTAGGAGAGCTTGGCGGCCGAGCGCATCAGCCCGCGCTCGAATTTGTGCCGGATCTTGCGCCCGTCGCGGTCGAAGATCATCTCGACGGCGAGGCAGGCGCGGTCTTCCTTCTCGCGCAGCGAGCAGAGATCAGCCGAGAGCGCCTCAGGCAACATCGGGGCGACGCGATCGGGGAAATAGGTGGAATTGCCGCGCTTGAAAGCGCCGCGATCGAGCGCTGAGCCGGGCGTCACGTAATAGGAGACGTCGGCGATCGCCACCCACACGCGCCACCCGCCTGCATTCTTCGGATCGTCATCGGGTTCGGCGAAGACGGCGTCGTCGTGGTCGCGTGCGTCTTCCGGATCGATGGTGATCAGCGGAATCTGGCGCATCTCGATGCGCGCGCCTTTGACGCTGGCAGGCTTGGCGGCTGCGGCCTGGCAATTTTCTTCTTCGCTGAAGCCTTCGCGGATGCCGTGTGTGTGCATGGCGAGGATGGAGGCCGCGCGCGGATCGCTTTCGCGGCCGACAACCTCTTTGACCACGCCGCGTTTCGGGCCGTTCGGACGTCCGCCTTGCACCAGTTCGACCATGACGAGATCGCCGTCATTGGCGCCGGCGATATGCTCGGGCAGCACGATCAATTCGTTGCGCGATTTGCGATCGGCGGGCACGACGCGTCCGCCGCCGAGCGGACGGCCTTTGTTGTCCTTGGCCGCGCGATAGACGCCGAGGATGCGGTGTGCGCTTTGACCAAGGCGCTTGATGACGCGCGCTTCGGGGCCATCGTCGGTCTGTGTGATGCGGGCGAGCACGCGGTCGCCGACGCCGATCGCGCCTTCGCCGCCGCTTGCGTGGCGCTGATCGCCGGGCGCAACGCGCACGCGCGGGCCGAACAGGCCGTCGTCGCCGCGCATGCGTGCGATCAGTTCGCCATCATGGTCACGGTCGATGATCTCCATGACGCCATTGGCCGGAAGAGCGTTGGCGTCGGCGTAGCGGCGCCGGCCGGTGCGGCCGAGCGCGCCTTCGTCTTCCAGTTCACGCAGGATGCGGCGCAGCTCTTTTTTCTCGTCCGGCCCGATGCCAAGCGCGCGGGCGAGATCGTTCTTCTGCGCATTGCCGCCGGCGGCGCGCAAAGCTTCGAGCACGCGCTCGCGGGTGAGGGGTTCGTAGGGGCGGGGTGGTCGCTTAGGCATGCAGCAGCTTTGCCACCTCTCCCCCGCGAGGGGGAGAGGTCGGTCGCGACTGCGACCGGGTGAGGGGGCGTGGAGAGGGAGTGTGCGCGACTTTGATGTCACGCTCTATGCGGGAGCTCTCCCCCTCAACCGGC